>Ga0209067_10001330_pt1 | contig 15296 bp, 10 predicted proteins | sample ColStrG_CSR_2013_FD_187199 | JGI IMG/M metagenome (GOLD analysis project Ga0209067, IMG submission 187199) | Freshwater sediment microbial communities in response to fracking from Pennsylvania, USA - Cold Stream Run_MetaG_CSR_2013 (SPAdes)... | ecosystem: Environmental > Aquatic > Freshwater >...
AAGCCATTCTTCGAGCCAAATAATCGCATCTAAATCCAAATGGTTGGTCGGCTCATCGAGCAGCAATAAGTCGGATGGACACATCAGCGCTTGCGCCAAATTCAAACGCATGCGCCAGCCGCCTGAAAAGCTGGCCACCGATTGCGTCATTTGCGCCATGGTAAAGCCAAGACCCAGCAATAATTGCTCAGCGCGCGATTGCACGGTGTAGGCATCGGCATCCGCCAACGCGATATAAACCTCGGCAATCGCATTCCCGTTTTCGTCGGTGGCTTCTTGGCTTTCGAGTTCTGCTAGACGTGCTTCTAATTTACGCAATCGGGTATCGCCATCAATTGCGTAATCAATTGCGCTGCGCTCTAGTGGTGGGGTTTCTTGTGCCACGTAAGCGACTTGCCATTGGGCCGGAAAATCTAAACTGCCTTGATCCGAATGAATCTCATTGCGCAGCATGGCAAATAGACTGGATTTGCCAGCGCCGTTGGAGCCGATTAAACCAATTTTTTCGCGTGGATTAAGCGTTAAATCGACACCTTCGAAAAGTGGTTTGGTACCGCGCATGAGGTAAAGCTGTTGAAAACGTATCATTATTTAGGCATTCGGGTGTGACTGGTTTGAGTCAACTTGAGTTAAGTAAAAAGGTAAAATATTGGTCGTGCGAGGCATCAAGGAAGTTGATCTGCGGTCAGCAAAAACACCATGTCGTCACCGGCTGAAGTGGAGACCCAAGTAAATTCTAATTCCGGAAAAGCCGCTTCGGCGTAATCACGTTCATTGCCGATTTCAACCATCAAAATTCCATCGGGCGTCAGGCGTTCTTTGGCTCCAGCAATAATGGTTCGGACTAAGTCCATTCCGTCGGTTCCGCCGCCTAAGGCGATTTGCGGTTCATGCAAATATTCTGGCGGCAATTTCCCCATCGACGCGCTATTCACATAAGGTGGATTAGAAATAATCAACTGGTATTTTTTGTTCGGCACAGTGGTATATAGATCCGATTGGTGCAACGTAATCCGATCTTGCAATTGGTAAGTATCCACGTTGCGCTTAGCCACTGCTAATGCATCCGCAGAAATATCGGCGGTATGCACATGGGCATTGGGGAATGCATCGGCCAACATGATAGGCAAACATCCCGAACCGGTGCAGAGTTCTAAAATATCAGTCACATCATCAGGTTCAGTCACCCAAGGTGAAAAATGCGAAGGGATCAATTCGGCAATAAACGAGCGGGGCACAATGACGCGTTCGTCCACATAAAACTCATAGGTTCCTAACCACGCTTGATTGGTAATATAAGCCGCGGGCACGCGATCATTGGTTCTGCGCTCAATCACATTAATCACGGCAGCGATTTCGGTTGGTAATAATTTGGCTTCCAAATACAACTGTAAATTATCGAGCGGCAAATGCAGTGTATGCAGAATTAAGTAGGCCGCCTCATCCACCGCATTCGCGCTGCCATGTCCGAAAAATAATTTCGCCGCGTTAAAGTGACTGACGGCATAGCGCAGTAAATCGCGCACGGTAACGAAGGGATGGTTGCTCAAGGTGGTATGTGGCATGGTGAACTTCTTTAAAAGAGACGCCATCGGTTGTTGCGTTAATTCAGATGGCGTTGTGTTGACGTTATTAAGGGTGTACTAGCCGAGTTAGAGCAAAATATTTTCTAGGGTTTTACGATACACATTCTTCAGCGGTTCAATTTCGGTGATCGCGATGTGCTCGTCGATTTTATGAATACTAGCGTTAATTGGGCCGAACTCAATCACCTGCGGACAGATTTGCGCGATGAAGCGACCGTCCGACGTTCCGCCCGTGGTCGATAGTTCAGTTTGGATTCCGGTTTCCGACAAAATTGCTTTCGATAACGCATCGCTCAATGTGCCTTTAGGCGTCAAAAACGGCTGTCCGCCGATAGTCCATGCTAAGTCATAATTCAATCCATGTTTATCCAATATGGCATGCACGCGCTCTTGCAAACTTTGGGCTGAACTGGCGGTAGAGAAACGGAAATTAAAATCTATCGTGATGTCGCCCGGAATAACGTTCGATGCACCCGTGCCCGAATGCACATTAGAAATCTGGAACGAGGTCGGCAAATAATATTCATTGGCCTGATCCCACACTTCGTTCGTCAATGCGGTAATGGCTGGCGCGGCGAGATGGATGGGATTGCTGGCTAATTGCGGGTAAGCAATATGACCTTGAACACCGTGCACGACCAACTTGCCGGTTAGGGAGCCGCGACGACCGTTTTTAATCGTGTCGCCAAACTGTTGGGATGAGGTTGGCTCACCAACCACGCAGTAATCTAATTGCTCGCCACGATTCTTTAATAAATTGCACACAACAACCGTTCCATCAATGGCAGGACCTTCTTCATCGCTGGTAATTAAAAAACCAATTGAACCAGGATGGTCGGCATGCTGTTGGACGAATTCTTCAACGGCAACCAACATCGCAGCGATTGAGCTTTTCATATCGGCTGCGCCGCGCCCATATAATTTACCGTCACGAATTGTTGGGATAAACGGGGCGGAATTCCATTTCTCGACAGGACCTGTTGGCACGACGTCGGTATGTCCCGCAAACACAATCAGAGGCTGCGCGCTACCTTTACGGGCCCATAAATTGGTGACATTGCCGGATTGAATGGTTTCGCAGGTGAAGCCGAGGGGAGTCAATAGATCGACCATTAATTTTTGGCAGCCAAAATCGGTTGGCGTTACAGATTCAAGGGTAATCAATTGCTCAGTCAGCTTCAGTGTCTTGCTCATATGTCGTTCAAAAAGGAGGGTGGGAGTAGGGGAATTGCTGCTAGCAGCAGGGTAGTTAGCGGCGCTCAAGCGCCGCGGACAAATTAAGCAAAGAGCGACTGATATTTATCTTCTAAAAAACCAACCACAATGTCGAGTTTTTTGGACTGCTCAATGACCAACACTGGCCGTTTAATCAAGGATGGTGATTGCACCATGGCGGCAACAGCACTGGCTTGGTCAACGACTTGGGCTTGATCGGCTTCGGGCAATTTACGCCAAGTAGTGCCGCGGCGGTTTAATAACGTTTGCCAATCGGTCGCTTGATTGGCTAGCCAATGATTGATGATGGCTGCCGAAATACCAGCCTTTTTGTAATCAACAAACTCAAATTCAACCGAGTTATCGGCTAACCAAGTGCGGGCTTTTTTTACCTGATCGCAGTTCGGTATTCCATACAAAGTAATACTCATTGCTTACATGTTCAAGGTGAATTCAGTAAAGGACGCTTCCTCTACTTTTGGTGGTTCTGGGTCAGCGGCGGTGTTCGATCCTTGCTCGTTATTGAGCAGCCACAACAAGTTGTTGGCGGAGTCGGCGTTAGCTAAACCTTCTTCTTGCGTGATCAAACCGTCATTAATGAGCTGCATTAAAGCTCGCTCAAAGGTTTGTGAACCTGGCGACAAGCTCTTGTCAATCGCTTCTTTGATTTCGGACATATCACCAGCGGCGATCAAATCGGCAACGTAGCGCGTATTGAGCAACACTTCCACCGCAGGATAGCGACCACCGTCGATAGCTTTAACCAACCGCTGGGAAACCACAGCACGGATGGACGAAGCTAAATCTAGCAGCAGCGCGGTGCGGTGTTCGGAAGGGAAAAAGCTAATAATACGGTTCAAAGCTTGATAACTGTTATTGGCATGCAAGGTCGCCAAAACCAGATGGCCCGATTGCGCATACGACATCGCTGACGCCATGGTAGATTCATCCCGAATTTCGCCAATCAGAATGCAATCCGGCGCTTGCCGTAAGGAGTTGCGCAGAGCGACTTCTAAGCTTTCCGAGTCAGTTCCAATTTCACGTTGATTGACGATAGATTTCTTACTGCGGAATAGATATTCGATCGGATCTTCAATGGTCAGAATATGACCAGTGCGCTGCGCATTACGATGGTCGAGCATGGAAGCGATGGTGGTCGATTTACCCGAACCGGTGGAACCGACCAATAAAATCAATCCACGCTTTTCCATAATCAAGTCGCCCAAAACGCTAGGCAGACGCAAGGCATTAAGTGCCGGAATGTGACCAGGAACGAAACGGAATACCGCAGAAATGGTGCCGCGCTGCCTAAACGCCGACAAACGGAAACGTCCAATGCCGGAAGCGCCAATACCGAGATTTAACTCATTTTCGCGCTGCAGCTTTTCCATATCTTCGGCAGACACTACTTCAGATAGCAAGGCAAGAATATTGGCTTGATCCATTTTTTGGTTATTAATGGGGAGCAAGTTGCCATTGATTTTCAGATGTATCGGCGAGTTGATCGCGAAAAACATGTCCGAAGCTTGCTTTTCTCTCATCAACTCAAAAAGACGGTCCATTGCCATGATATTTCCTTCCCGTTCCTGCTTTTATATTAATTCACATAAAAATCAATCGTTTAGCGCTTAAATTTCCCTAACGACGGATCTACAATAAATTTATTGATACAAATAAATATTTATTTCAGGATAGTAAACCAAACTGGGCCTTAAACTCCACGCAATAATTCATTTATACTGGTTTTTGAACGAGTTTGTGCATCGACGCGCTTCACAATCACCGCGCAATACAAGCTGTACTTGCCATCGGAACTCGGCAAATTACCCGAAACCACGACTGAGCCGCTAGGAACGCGACCATAAGTGACTTCGCCTGTCGCGCGGTCATAAATCTTGGTCGATTGGCCGATGTAGACGCCCATAGAAATGACCGAATTCTCTTCGACGATCACGCCTTCAACGATCTCGGAACGAGCGCCGATAAAGCAGTTGTCTTCGATAATCGTCGGATTAGCTTGCATTGGTTCTAACACGCCGCCGATACCAACGCCGCCCGATAAATGTACGTTTTTACCGATTTGTGCGCACGAACCGACCGTTGCCCAAGTGTCAACCATGGCACCTTCATCCACATACGCACCGATATTGACGTAGGACGGCATTAAAACAACATTCTTAGCAATAAAGCTACCACGACGCGCTACCGCTGGTGGAACAACGCGGAAGCCACCTTTAGCAAAATCTTCGGCAGTGTAATTAGCGAACTTGGTCGGGACTTTATCGAAAAACTGCATGTGCTCGCCCGATGGCATCACGATATTGTCCTCTAAGCGAAACGACAGCAAGACGGCCTTTTTTACCCATTGATTAACTTGCCAGTTACCAGCGCCAGCTAATTTCTCTGCCACGCGCAGGCTGCCATTGTCGAGTTGAGCTAGGACTTCAGCAACCGCTTGGCGCAACTCAGTGGGCGCGGATTTAGGTGAAAAACTGGCTCGGTCTTCCCAAGCTTGATCAATGATTTGCTGTAATTGTTGAGTCATGGTTTGCTTTAATAAAAGTAAAAAGAAGAACTATTAATCGGCTAAGACAATTCAGTAATGTTGGCGCTATTGTCGATATTAGCGCGCTAGTTTTTTGGTAAATGCACGATTCGATCCGCCGCTTCTAAACATTCATCCACCGAAGCGACTAATGCCATCCGAATGCGCTGCTGTCCTGGATTAATCCCGTGTGCGTCGCGCGCTAAATAACTGCCCGGCAAAACCGTCACATTATATTCGGCATAGAGTTGCTTGGCGTATTCGGTATCAGAAATCGACGCCAATTTATCGACTTTAGCCCAGAGGTAAAATCCTGCATCCGGTAATTGGACGTCCAACACTTCTTGCAATAACGGAGTAATTTGAATGAATTTTGCTTTGTACAAGGCCCGATTTTGAATCACGTGTTGCTCATCTTGCCACGCCAACGCCGACGCAGCTTGAATAACGGGACTCATCGCGCTGCCGTGATATGTGCGATACAGTAAAAATTGCTTGATCAGCTCAGCGTCTCCCGCAACAAAACCGGAGCGCATTCCAGGGACGTTGGAGCGCTTCGACAAGCTGGAAAAGCTAAGTAAGCGCGGATACGAAGTCCGACCGAGTCGGTGCGCAGCTTCTAATGCCCCCAGCGGTGCTTGCTCGCCGAAATAAATCTCGGAATAACATTCGTCGGCAGCAATCACAAAACCATAACGATCGGACAGCTCAAACAATTGCTGCCAATCGGCTAACGTCAACACTGCGCCGGTAGGATTACCGGGCGAGCACACAAACAGCAGTTGCACGCGCTCCCATACGTCAGTGGGAACATTGGCGTAATCAGGGGAGTAATTTCTGGCCGGATCAGCATTCACAAAATACGGCTGCGCGCCGGACAAATAGGCCGCTCCTTCGTAAATTTGGTAAAACGGATTTGGACACATAATCAGCGCAGAGGAGGTCGCTTGGATATTGATTACCGTTTGAGCAAAGGCGAATAGCGCTTCGCGCGAACCATTCACGGGCAAAATTTGCGTCGCTGGACTCGGTCTTGGGAGTTGATAGCGGCGCGCAATCCAATCGGCAATCGCGCCACGCAAAGCATCCGAACCCAAGGTGCTAGGATAATTTGCCAATCCGGATAAGTTGGCGGTAATCGCCTGCTTAATGAACTCGGGCGTGTCATGTTTCGGTTCGCCTATGCCTAAACTTATCGGCGCTAAATGAGCAGGCGGGGTAACGCCATTGAAGAGCTGTTTTAACTTTTCAAAGGGATACGGCTGCAATTGACTTAATAAAGGATTCACGATGATCGGAAGCGATAGAGTTAAAGATGACTGATTCGGCCCAATTTGATTAATTTTCACGCAGCCACGGCGCAAAATAAAATGCCAGAGATTACTCTGGCATAGTTCAAGCTCAAACGACGACTACATGATTGAACGCGAAACTAGTTACTGCCGGTGGTGAAGTTCCACGTTTTGGTAATTGTATTGGTTAAACCATAGGTCACCAAAAAAGTCGAGCCAGTAAATGTTGCCGTGTAGGTCGTATTTGGCAGGAATGGCTGAGTTCCAACCCAATAAGCTTCGTATGCTGGAATTGTTGGCGTTGGTGTCGGCGGCGTTGTTAAATTTAATGTCGCGGTTGAATAATTATTGGTGTTCAAATTAGGATCGTTTGCCATCATCCAAACCTTGCCAGGCAACGGTGTCGATGAACCCGCAACCGATACGGTAAATGACGTGACCGTTAAGTTGGTGCTTGCTGAAGTATGCACGCTGACTGGTGAGCTGGTGTTGGCAGCAAATTGTGCCGCTGTCGTATAACTAGTAAATACCGAGGGTGTCTCTAAAGACATGGATAACGGCACACTCACAGCGCCGTCACTTGGATATTGTGCGAAATAGTTGGAAGCCACGCTTTGCGCGCTTGTTAATCGGCCATGATTTAACCACCAATGCGTATTAGCAGTTGCTGTACCTACCGTATCGCGGGCCAAGCCCATTTGTACAGTTCCTTGCGCCATTAATCCGCTACGGTGATAAATCGTATTAACCATTGAACTCACAGCACTCGCTCCGGTTCCGAGAGCGTACAACTCACCAACAGACGCCGTAGGCACATTTGTCGCATTCACGGTGTTAGTCAAATAGTAGTAACCCTGAGCAATTGCGCGAGCGCTTGGAGTGATTCCTGTAAAGCCAGTCGCACCGGAGGTTTCCAAATCTTGTTGGAAAGTTGGATCGTTAGCCTTCGAATACGCCATGTGTGCTGAAGCTGTTTGATCAAGCAAGATGTTTTGCTGCCAGTAACCTAGGCCCATGCCGAAACGGAATGTATTAATTGCATTAAACGCCGCTAGCTCATCAGTTCCAGTAACGTAGGTGGGCGTATTGAGGTAATTTTGAAGACTGCCTGGAATGACTGTTCCAGCTGGGATGGTATTAACGCTGCCACCGCATGAAACTAAGGCGATTGAAGTAACGATCAAACCAGTAATTGCTATTTTTTTCATGAAAACCTTAATTTTGTTGCGCTTAGAGCAAAAGAGCCGTCGTCTAAGAAATAATCAAATGCGGCATTAAATTGTAGAGCGGTAATATAAACCAAGTCGCCTGTTAATGCATTAACTTATATGTCACAAAGCTTGCCGCGTTAGGTGCGACAACATTTGTTTTTGTTGCCACCGGAGGACAACGGGTTGTCATAAAAATTCTAAAAGTAAAAAATCCGATGCTATTATATGCGGGGCTTGGGAAGACAGACCTTGGTTTGCACCATTAAAACATGATCATTTTGCAGCCAAAATAGCCTAATAATACTCAAATAACACTTAATTACATTCATTGTGCGCTTAACCTCCATTAAATTATCTGGATTCAAATCCTTTGTTGAACTTTCTCATTTCCACGTGCCAGGCCAATTAGTTGGTGTTGTCGGGCCGAATGGATGCGGTAAATCAAACATTATCGATGCAGTGCGTTGGGTTCTAGGGGAATCCAAAGCCTCGGAATTGCGCGGCGAATCGATGCAAGACGTGATTTTTAATGGTTCAACCCACCGCAAGCCAGCAGGTCGAGCCTCGGTTGAATTAGTGTTCGATAACAGTTTGGGTAAAGCCGCCGGACAATGGGGCCAGTATGCCGAAATTTCCGTCAAGCGCACCTTAACGCGCGACGGCACGTCAACCTATTACATTAATAATCAGGCAGTTAGACGACGCGATATACAAGATATTTTTCTTGGCACCGGCTTAGGACCGCGCGCTTACGCGATTATTGGTCAAGGCATGATTTCGCGCATTATCGAAGCGCGTCCGGAAGAGTTACGGATTTTCTTGGAGGAAGCGGCTGGCGTATCGCGCTACAAAGAACGCCGCCGTGAAACGGAGAATCGCATTCACAGCACCAATGAAAATTTAGTCCGCGTGGAAGACATCCTACGCGAACTCAACGTCAATTTAGAGAAGCTCGAAGCGCAAGCGATAGTGGCCAATAAATTTCGCTCGCTGCAGTCTGATCAAGAAGAAAAGCAGAAACTGCTCTGGCTGTTAAAGCAAAAAGAAGCTGGAACCGAGCAAGAGAAATTCTTCAGAGATATCGAGCAAGCACAAACTGATCTAGAAGAAAACACCGCCAAGCTGCGTCACGTCGAGCTGGAATTAGAGCAACTCCGCCAAGCGCATTACAGCGTGGGCGACAAGATGCACCAGGCGCAAGGCCATCTTTATCAGACCAATTCGGAAATTGGCAGTTTAGAAGCGCAAATACGTTTCGTGGTCGATTCGCGCAGCCGCTTGCAAATGCAACTGAACACCTTAAAGGTGCAGCGTGAACAATGGCAACGCCAAGAGCAAGAGAAGCAAAACGAATTAGCAGAAGCTGAAATCGAAATCGAGGAATTAGCGGCGCGTTCTGAAGAAGCCAAACAAGCGGCCGAGCAACATGCGCAGCAATTGCCGGAGCAAGAAGAGAAATGGCGCACTGGCCAGCAAAAAACCGCTGATTGGCGCGCCAAGATCATGCAAATGCAGCAGCAAATTGAATTGGAATCCGCGCAACAACGCAATGCCAACAATGTGTTGAATGGCTTAGTGCTCCGTCGCGAACGTTTGCAGCAAGAAAAAAGCGGTTTGCAGTTGCCAGATCAAACACACTTGACCAATCTCTCCGAGCAATTAGAAGAAAAGCGCGTGGATTTGGAGCAGGCGCAGCTGCAGCTCGATGAAATCCAACAGCGTCACCCTGAGCTAGACCAAGCGCGCCAAGCAGCGCAGCAACAAGTGCAGACGGAATCTTCCGCCAACGCGCAGCTAGAAGCCCGTTTAGCCGCGCTGACCCAGTTGCAAGCCAGCGTACAAAGTGAAGGCAAAGTTCAGCCTTGGTTAGCCAAACATGAACTCACCAATTTGCCACGTTTATGGCAAAAGCTGCACATAAAAGATGGTTGGGAAACAGCGTTAGAAGCCGTTTTACGCGAGCGCACGCAAGCGTTAGAAGTCTCCAATTTGGATTGGGCAAAAGCATTTTTTGGTGACGCGCCACCGGCAAAATTGGCGTTTTATTCCGCTAATGCGGTGGGCAACTCGTCGATAACTGAGGCGAATTTCCCGACGTTGATGTCCTTGTTGCAGCTAAATGACTCCAATTTGCGCGCCGTTTTACAAGATTGGTTGCAACACGTTTATATCGCCGAAGACGCCGCCAGCGCACTCATGGAACGCGCCAAACTGCCAGCGGGTGGTTGTTTCGTGACCAAACAAGGTCATTTGATTTCAGCGTCCAGCGTGCGTTTTTATGCGTCTGATGCTGAGCAAGACGGCATGCTGGCGCGCGCACAAGAGATCGAACATTTACAAAAGCAAACTCGGGCGCAACAACTGTTAGCAGAACAAGCACGCGCCAATGCGATTCGCGCCGAAGCCGCTTACACCCAAGCAACGTCGCGCTTGCAAGAATTGCGCGGCACCGTGCAAGGCTTGACGCAACAAGTCCACACCTTGCAGATTGAAGTCATGAAGCTCACCGAGATTCAATCGCGCTTTAATCAACGCAGTGTGCAGATCGAGACTGATTTAGCTGAGATCAAAGCGCAAGAGCAAGAACAGCAGCAACTCAAAGCCGAATCCGAGCAAAAGTTTGAAGAGCTCGACATCGGTTTAGCTCAAGAGCAAGAGCAATTTGAAGATTGGCAAACCACACATTTGGAGCAAGAGCAGCAACTCAACTTGGCGCGCACGAAATTGCGTGACTTGGAATTAGCAGCGCAACAAGCGGCGTTTGCCGAGCGCACACATTACCAAACCGTTGAAGAACTCAAGCGCACCATTAGCACCGCCAATACGCAGGCAGCCCAAGTTTTCGAATCCATGCAGCAGGGCATGTTGGAACTCGAAAATATGGAAGACGAGTCGGTACAAGAAGGTCTGCAAGAGTTACTCGATAAGCGCAGTCAACAAGAGCGCGCGTTGTCCGATGCACGGCATGAACTAGATCAACTCACACAACAATTGCGTACCCACGAAGACGCTAAAAATCAAGCCGAACGCAATCTACAACCGCAGCGCGATCGCATTATGGAACTGCAATTGAAAGAGCAAGCAGCACGGTTAAATCAAGAACAATATGCGCAAGCCTTGACCGACGTTGGGATGGACGCCGATCAATTATCGGCGTTGTCGGAAAAATTAACTCCAGATTTAAAAGCCTCGTATTTGCAAGGCGAAGTCACCCGTTTAGGTAACGCAGTAATCGCTTTAGGCGCGGTCAACTTAGCGGCGTTGGATGAGCTGACGCAAGCGACTGAGCGTAAACAATTCTTAGACGCGCAGCACGCTGATCTAACGGAAGCGATTCAAACTTTGCAAGACGCGATTCACAAAATCGACATGGAAACCCGCGACTTATTGCAAGATACGTTCGATAAAGTCAACCTGCATTTCGCCGAATTATTCCCGATCTTATTTGGCGGCGGACAAGCGAAATTGGTGATGACGGGCGATGAGATTTTAGATTCAGGCGTTCAAGTGATGGCGCAACCACCGGGCAAGAAAAATGCCACGATTCACTTGCTCTCAGGTGGTGAAAAGGCATTAACGGCAACCGCATTAGTGTTCTCGATGTTCCAACTCAACCCTGCGCCGTTCTGCCTATTAGATGAGGTTGATGCGCCGCTAGACGATTCAAACACCGAGCGCTTTTGCAATATGGTCAAGAAAATGTCGGCCAATACTCAATTCTTGTTTATTTCTCATAATAAAATTGCGATGGAAATGGCGCAGCAATTGATCGGCGTGACGATGCAAGAACAGGGCGTGTCGCGTATTGTTGCCGTTGATATGGAATCCGCAGTCAACTTTGCTACAGAGGTTCAAGCAGCATGACAGATTTAAATTTGACTTTATGGGGCGCTGGTGGGGCCGTTATTTTGGGCGTCGTTGCTTATAATTTTTGGCAAGAATACCGCGCCAAGAAAAACGTTGAACGCGCCTTTGGCAGCAACCAAGATGATGTATTAATGAAGACTGGCTCCGCATCGGATCCAACGACCGCGCCGCTCAAGCGCGAGCCAGTGCTGGACGGACAAGCGTCGGCGCACCCAGCCTCAATTCATGGGAGTAACACACATCAATCGGTGTCACCAGATCTGGAGCAAAACGTGTTTTCGGCCCCAGCTCCCGCTGAAATGGATTTACCGGTCGATGATTTTATCGATTGCATCATTCCGATGGAATTTGATAGCCCAATTCGTGGCGATAAAATTTTGAGTGAAATCCAATCGTTCCGCCGCATCGGCAATAAGCCAGTGCATTTCATCGGCATCAACGAGAACGGCAAGCGCGAAATGATTACCCACGGCGTGACGTATAGCCAAGTGATTGCAGGCGCGCAGCTGGTTAGCCGTAGCGGCCCGTTGAATGAGCTGGAATATTCAGAATTGGTCACACGAGTTAAGCAAATTGCCGACAATTTGAATGCCTATCCCGATATTCCCGACATGAAGCATGTGATGGACGCGGGGCGCGATTTGCACATTTTCGTCACCGAACATGACGCGCAGTTAAGCGTCAATGTGCAAAGCAAAGGCGCTCCGTGGGCGATTGCAACGCTGTTAGCAGCGCTTGAAAAGCAAGGTTTTGATGTGCGTCCTGATGGCCGATTAGCAATGTTAGACGGCGAAGGTGGGGCGTTATACACCTTATCAACCAATGCAGGAATCACTGAACAAACTACTTCGCGCATTACATTGTTATTGGATGTGCCTTGTGTAGCTCCTGCGCGTGGCGGCTTTAAAGCGATGATTTCGTGCGCTAAAAACCTTGCGCTGCGCTTGGGCGGTGCGGTTGTTGATGATAGCAATTCTGAATTAGACGACGCGACGATAGATCAAATTTACGAACAAGTTGAGCTGTTTTATAGCGCTATGCAGGCCGCGGATATTCCTGCTGGCTCCAGCCGAGCGGTTCGGATATTTAGTTAGTCATCGTTGCACCACATTGCTCTGTTAGGTGGCATTTGCGTCGCAACGATGTTCTTAGCTGTGAGTGACGCAATAGGGCAATTTTATTTAAACCGATTCTAGAAATTCTCCGAACTATCCCATGCAAAATGATTTATTTGATGCGGGCGACACACCGCCTGCGAGCGATCCCGCACAAGTGGCGCAACACTATCGCCAACAATTAAATCAATACAATCACGAGTATTACGTCTTAGATGCACCCAGCGTTCCGGATGCGGAATATGATCGGGTGTTCAAACAATTACAGGCGCTTGAGAAGCAATATCCTCACCTTGCCACGCCAGATTCACCAACTTTGCGCGTTGGTGGTGCGGCCTTGGCAGCCTTCAAGCAAATTCAACACGCCGTGCCGATGCTGTCGCTCAATAATGGTTTTGAAGATGCTGATGTTGTGGCGTTTGTGCGTCGGGCCGAAGAAGGTTTAGCTACCGAGATTGGGCGTAATCCTGACATTGACTACGTAGCTGATCTCAAATTTGATGGCCTGGCAATCAGCTTACTGTATCAAGACGGTTTATTGATCCAAGCGGCAACGCGCGGCGATGGCAGCGTGGGCGAAGACGTGACTGAAAACATTCGCACCATTCGCGCCATTCCGCTGCGACTCATCGGCGACAACATTCCGCACATCCTCGAAGTGCGCGGCGAAGTATTAATGTTTAAAGCGGATTTCATTAAATTGAATGAGCGCCAGCGACGCCAAGAGTTGAAAGAATTTGCCAATCCCAGAAATGCCGCCGCTGGGAGTTTGCGCCAGTTGGATGCCAAGATCACAGCGCAGCGCCATTTGCGCTTTTTTGCCTATGGTTTAGCGCAGTATGTGCCCTCCGACGCGCAAATCACATTGCAAGCTCCACAAACACACAGTGATTTACTGGCTTGGTACAGTCAAATCGGCATCCCAGTTTGCAAAGAGCAGGGCAGGGCAACGTCAGCCCCAGGCTTGCTCGATTTCTACCATTCGATCGAACAAAAACGCGACCAACTACCCTATGAAATTGATGGCGTTGTGTACAAGGTCAATTCGTTCGCACAGCAGCAACAATTAGGCTTTGTTTCACGCGCTCCACGGTTTGCCATCGCGCATAAATTCCCAGCACAAGAACAACTCACGACTGTGTTGGATATTGAAGTGCAAGTAGGTCGAACTGGCGCAATTACCCCGGTGGCGCGCCTTGCGCCGGTTCAAGTAGGCGGCGTGATTGTTACCAACGCAACCCTGCACAATGAAGATGAAATTCGGCGCAAAGATGTATGGATAGGCGATGTGGTGATCGTGCGCCGCGCGGGCGATGTGATCCCTGAAGTCGTCGCGTCGGTGCCAGCGCAACGTCCAGCCAACGCCAAACGATTTGAGATGCCAAGCAACTGCCCGCAGTGCGGTTCACCCATCGTCAAGCTGGAGGACGAAGCCATTGCGCGGTGTGGCGCTGGCTGGATTAAATGTTCAGCCCAACGGAAAGGCGGCTTGTGGCATTTCGCGTCACGCAAAGCCATGAATATCGACGGCTTAGGCGAGCAATTGCTGGATCAATTAGTCGATAAAAACGTGATTACCACCGCGGCTGATCTCTATAAATTAGGCTTTATGAGCTTGGTAACGCTAGAGCGTATGGCAGAAAAATCGGCCAACAATGTTATTACGGCGATTGAAGCCTCAAAGAAAACCACACTGGCTCGGTTTATTTACGCGCTCGGTATTCGTCATGTGGGCGAAACGACTGCCAAAGATTTAGCCCGCAGTTTTGGCGACATCCACGCCATTATCGAGGCGAGCGAAGAACAATTGCTGGCGGTAAACGAAGTCGGCCCAGTGGTCGCCCAGTCAATTCGGCAATTTTTCTCCGATCCGCTCAATCGCGAAGTCGTCGAGCAATTACTGGCGGCTGGCGTGAATTGGCCGCAAGCAGAGGAAAGCGGTCATAATGGTTTAATACTTAGCGGTAAAACTGTCGTATTAACCGGGACCCTGCCAACGCTAAGCCGCGAACAAGCCAGTGCCTTGATCGAACAAGCTGGCGGCAAAGTGCAAAGTTCGGTCTCGAAAAAAACCAGCATGGTGTTAGCGGGTGACGAGGCCGGCAGCAAATTGGTGAAGGCGCAAGAGCTAGGCGTATTGATAATTTCTGAAGCCGAATTGCTGGCCATGTTGTCAGACCAAGCGCCACAGCAAAACTAACATTGACATATAAATCCGATAGCGAGAAAGCTAGATGAAAAAGATCACCAAAGCAGTATTTCCAGTAGCCGGTTTAGGTAGCCGCTTTTTACCCGCCACCAAAGCCCAACCGAAAGAAATGCTCACGCTTGTCGATAAACCGTTGATTCAATATGCGGTCGAAGAAGCCGTTGCCGCAGGTATCACCGAACTAATCTTCATTACTGGCCGCAACAAGCGCGCAATTGAAGACCACTTTGATACTGCCTACGAATTAGAAACAGAA
>Ga0209067_10001332_pt1 | contig 15294 bp, 14 predicted proteins | sample ColStrG_CSR_2013_FD_187199 | JGI IMG/M metagenome (GOLD analysis project Ga0209067, IMG submission 187199) | Freshwater sediment microbial communities in response to fracking from Pennsylvania, USA - Cold Stream Run_MetaG_CSR_2013 (SPAdes)... | ecosystem: Environmental > Aquatic > Freshwater >...
CTCCAGCGCAGCCAGGCTGAAATAGTGCGCTCCGGGCGCGCCAGCGCCGGGGAGTGCCCGCAGTGCGTTGAAGGGGTCGTTGATGGTCATTTTGTGGTCCGTCTGCGGATTTGAACGTCGTAAATCATGCCCTTGTCGTCGGTGCACTTGCCGGTGCCCGAACCGCCTGTCAGGCCGTACAGGTCGCAGCGCATGCCGCTGCCGTCGTTGGCCTGCAGCAATGCCTTGGCGATGGCATCGCCGTAGTTGTGGTTGATCTCGCCATAAGATCCCCAGCCCCGCCAGCCCCAGGCCGAGGCGCCTATGTAGCTGGTCGCTTGCTCCGGCGTCACCTGTACCCAGGTACCGGTGTAGATCTTGTCGCCCACCGTGATGGAAACCGTGGCCTGCCCATTGCCCAGGTCCTGCGCTTCTCCGTAAGTGAGCTTGCCGCTGTCGCGCGGCATGAGGGTCAGGTCGTAGGTGCTGGCGCAACCGGAAAGCGCTGCGGCCAGGGCGCCGGCCAGGATAAATGCCCGGCCCTTGGCCGGTGCTTCACGTAAAAACGCCTGTGAAAGTTTGCTCATATTGCATCCTCTGTCGTTACGGCCCAGCCCGCAGCGGACACAGTCGCCGCTGTTCAAATCACCATCAGGTCGACAAACTCGTGCACCGGCGTGTCGTCCAGTGCCTTGTTGTCGTTGGCCAGCGCCAGCAGGTGGGCCGCCTGCCGGGCCGGAAAAACCCGCGCCAGGTTCGTGGCGAATTTCTGCATGAGCACCGGCATGCCTTCCTTGCGGCGGCGCTTGTGCCCGATGGGGTATTCCACCACGATTTCCTTGAGCCGCTTGCCGTCGGAGAATTCGACGGTAAGCGCGTTGGCGATGGAACGCTTTTCCGGATCGTGGTAATCCTTCGTGTAGGCCTTGTTTTCCACGCAGACGATCTTATCCCGTAGTCGGTCGATGCGGGGATCGCTGGCGATCGAATCTTCGTAATCCTGCGCGGTAAGCCGGCCAAACAGGATGGGTACCGCCACCATGTACTGGATGCAGTGGTCCCGGTCCGCGGGGTTATCGAGCGGCCCCTTCTTGTCGATGATGCGGATGCAGGCCTCATGGGTGCGGATGGTGATCTTGCTGATGTCCTCGGGGCTGCGTCCCAGGCGGGCCAGTTCCTGATGGATGGTCATTGCCGCTTCTACCGCGGTCTGCGAATGGAATTCCGCCGGGAACGAGATCTTGAAGAGCACGTTTTCCATGACGTAACTGCCGTACGGGCGCTGAAAGCGCAGCGGCTTGCCGCCAAAGGACACGTCATAGAATCCCCAGGTCTTGGCGCTCAGCACCGAGGGGTAGCCCATCTCGCCGGTACGGGCAATCAGCGCCAGGCGCACGCCGCGGGCGGTGGCGTCGCCGGCGGCCCAGCTCTTGCGCGAGCCGGTGTTGGGGGCGTGGCGGTAGGTGCGCAGCGCCTGGCCGTCGACCCACGCCAGCGACAGTGCATTGATGATCTCGTCGCGGTTCAGGCCCAGCATGCCGGCCACGACCGCTGTCGTGGCCACCTTCACCAGCAACACGTGGTCCAGGCCCACCTTGTTGAAGGAGTTTTCCAGGGCAATGCAGCCCTGGATTTCGTGGGCGCGGATCATCGCATCGAGTACGTCGCGCACGCGCAGCGGCTTCTTGCCGCCGGCCACCGCGTTGCGCGACAGCCAGTCGGCACAGGCGAGGATGCCGCCCAGGTTATCGGACGGATGGCCCCACTCGGCCGCCAGCCAGGTGTCGTTGAAATCGAGCCAGCGGATCATGGCGCCGATGTTGAAAGCCGCCTGGACGGGATCGAGCTGGAATTGCGTGCCCGGCACCTTGGCGCCGTTGGGCACGACGGTTCCGGGCACGATGGGCCCCAGCAGCTTGGTGCAGGCCGGATAACTGAGCGCTTCGAAGCCGCAGCCCAGGGTGTCGAGCAGGCAGTAGCGCGCGGTGTCGAACGCGGCCTTGGACGTGATCTTCGTCTTGAGTACGTAGTCGGCGATGTCGGCGAGGACGGCGTCGGGCTTGGGACGGTTATTGCTGATATGGGTCGACATGGGGGTCTGGGGCGCTTTGCGGTTGCGGTGAAATCGGGCAGCGTGGGAATGCGGCCGGCTAGCCGCGCTTGGCCAGCGGCACGAAGACCAGGTCTTCGGGGCCGACGTAGTTTGCGCTGGGGCGGATGATCTTGTTGTCGATGCGCTGCTCGATGATGTGCGCGCCCCAACCGGTGACGCGCGAGACGACGAACAGCGGCGTGAACATTGCGGTGGGCACGCCCATCATGTGGTACGAAACGGCGCTGAACCAGTCGAGATTGGGGAACATCTTCTTTTGTTCCCACATCACGGTTTCCAGGCGCTCGGCGATGGAAAACAGCCGCATGGATCCCGTTTCCTGGGAAAGCTGGCGGGCGACTTCCTTGATCACTTCGTTGCGCGGATCACCCACGGTGTACACAGGGTGCCCGAAGCCGATGATGACTTCCTTCTGCTCGAGACGGTGGCGGATATCGGCCTCGGCCTCGTCGGCGTCGCGGTAGCGCGACTGGATATCGAAGGCGGCCTCGTTGGCGCCGCCGTGCTTGGGGCCGCGCAGCGCGCCGATGGCGCCGGTGATGGCAGAGAAAAAGTCGGATCCGGTTCCAGCGATGACACGCGCCGTGAACGTGGATGCGTTGAATTCATGCTCGGCATACAGGATGAGCGAAGTGTGCATCGCGCGCACCCAGGATTTTCCGGGCGCCGTGCCGTGGAGCAGATGCAGGAAGTGGCCGCCGATGGAATCGTCTTCGGTCTCGACCTCGATGCGCCGGCCGTTATGGCTGTAGTGGTACCAGTAGAGCAGCATGGAACTGAAGGATGCCAGCAGGCGGTCGGCGATGAGCCGCGCGCCTTCGACGGAATGATCGGCGGCTTCGGGCAGCACGGATCCCAGGACCGAGGCGCCGGTGCGCAGCACGTCCATGGGGTGCGTGGCCGCCGGCAGGCATTCAAGGGCGGCGCGCAACGCCGCCGGCAAGCCGCGCAGCGCGCGCAGCCGGATCTTGTACTGGCGCAGCTCGGTGGCATTGGGCAGGCGCTCGTGAATCAGCAGGTGGGCCACTTCCTCGAACTCGCATGCGCCGGCCAGATCGAGAATGTCGTAGCCGCGGTAATGCAGGTCATTGCCGGTGCGACCGACGGTACACAGCGCCGTATTGCCGGCAACCACGCCGGATAGTGCGACGGACTTCTTGGGTCGCGGTGCGGAGCCGGGAGCGGCAGGGTTGGTGGTCATGGCAACTCCGGGAAAAGTTGTGGTGGGACGCGATTGCACGTCATCGGCCGGGCGTGTGCTGCTCAGTCCTTGCGCTGCGCGAACAACTGGTCCAGCCGTGCTTCGAAGGCGTGGTAGGAAATCACTTGGTAGAGTTCTTCGCGTGTCTGCATGGCGCCGACCACGGCCCGCTGCGTGCCGTCGCGCCGCAGGGTCTCGTACACATTGAGCGCGGCGCGGTTCATGGCGCGAAATGCCGACAGCGGATACAGCGCCATCGCCACCCCAGCCGCGCGCAACTCCTCCAGCGAGAAGAGCGGCGTCTGGCCGAACTCCGTAAGGTTGGCCAGAACCGGCACCGGCACCGCGGCGACGAAGCGCCGGTAGGTTTCCAGGTCGCGCACGGCTTCGGCAAAGATGGCGTCGGCGCCGGCGGCCACGCAGGCCAGTGAACGTTCGATGGCGCGTTCCAGGCCTTCCACCCCCAGGGCGTCCGTGCGCGCGATGACCACGAAGCCGTCATCCACGCGCGCGTCCACCGCGGCGCGCACCCGGTCGGCCATCTCCGCGGCGCCGACAATTTCCTTGTTCGGACGGTGGCCGCAGCGCTTTGCGCCCACCTGATCCTCGATGTGCACGGCGGCCGCGCCGGCCTTGCCCAGCGAGCGCACGGTGCGCGCGATATTGAAAGCGCTGGGGCCAAAACCGGTATCGATGTCGACCAGCAGCGGCGTATCGCAGACATCGGTGATGCGGCGCACGTCGGTGAGCACGTCATCGAGCGTATTGATGCCCAGATCGGGCATGCCCAGCGAGCCGGCAGCGACGCCGCCGCCCGATACATAGAGGGCACGGAAACCCACCTGCGTCGCCATCAGCGCGTGATTGGCGTTGATGGTGCCGACAATCTGCAGGGGGCTCTCCTGCGCGAGCGCCGCCCGGAAGCGCGCGCCGGGTGTTGCGCCAGGCCCCGCGCCAGGCCTTACGCTGGGGCCAGGGACCGTCATGCGCCAGCGCCCAGCAGGTGTTCGACGCCGGCGCGCTCCTCCATCAATTCGGCGAGCGTCTTGTCCAGGCAGGCGCGCGAGAACGCGTCGATGGGCAGGTCGCGGATGACGTGGTAATCGCCACCGGCGCACGTGACCGGGAAACCGAAGATGGTTCCTGCCGGTATGCCGTAGCTGCCGTCGGAGGCAACGCCCATCGTCGTCCAGTGGCCGTCGGTGCCACGGACCCAGTCGCGCACGTGGTTGATGGCGGCGTTGGCAGCGGAGGCGGCCGAGGACAGTCCGCGCGCCTCGATGATGGCGGCGCCGCGTTTGGCGACGGTGGGCAGGAAAGTATCGCGGTTCCAGGCTTCGTCATTGATCAGTGCGGGAACCGCCTGGCCATCGATGGTGGCGAATCGGTAGTCCGGGTACATGGTGGTGGAGTGATTGCCCCACACGCAGAGCTTTTCTATGCTTTGCACCGGCTTGCCCAGGCGCGCGGCAATCTGCGACAGCGCGCGGTTGTGATCCAGCCGCAGCATCGCGGTGAAGTTGCGCGGCGACAGCCCGGGCGCCGACTTCATGGCGATGTAGGCGTTGGTATTGGCCGGGTTGCCGACCACGAGCACTTTCACCGAGCGGCTGGCCGCTGCGTCGAGCGCCTTGCCCTGGGCGGTGAAGATCTGCGCGTTGGCCGCCAGCAGGTCCTTGCGCTCCATTCCGGGGCCACGCGGCCGCGCGCCCACGAGCAGGGCGATGTCGATATCGCGGAACGCCTGGGTGGCATCCTGGAAGGCCTGCTGCGAGGCAAGCAGCGGAAAGGCGCAGTCCTCGATTTCCATCATGACGCCCTTGAGAGCCTTTTGCGCTTTTTCGTCGGGAATCTCGAGCAGATGCAAGGCCACGGGCTGATTCGGGCCGAGCATTTCCCCTGAAGCGATGCGGAACAGCAGGGAGTAACCGATCTGGCCGGCTGCACCGGTTACGGCTACGCGGACGGGGGCGGCGGATGGTGAGCTCATTGCGGGTTTTCCTTTGGCGGTAGTGGGGGATGCGGCGTACTGCAAAAAGTGTAATCCTGCCGTGCTGGCGAGCCCGTCCAGTATACGCCGACTCATATATAAGACATAAGATTGTCTTGCGCTTATCGCGCTCTTCTGTTTCACTAGCGCATTGCGGCGACTCGCCCGCCCAGGGCGATGCCGCGCGACTTGGGGATATGTCCCGTAACCATCTATGAGTCTTGCATCCTCCACTGCCAACGCGGCTGCAGAGCGCTCGGAGCGGGCCGCGGTGTTTTCCCCTTTATACAAACAAATCAAACGCTTGCTGCTGGAAAGTCTGCGCCGGGTGGAATGGAAGCCGGGCACGGCCATACCCAGCGAGCAGGAACTGGCGGCGCGCTTCCAGGTCAGCCAGGGCACCGTCCGCAAGGCCATAGACGAACTGGCCAGCGAGAATCTCCTTGTGCGCCGGCAGGGCAAGGGCACCTACGTTGCCACCCACCATGAGCCGCGTTCCCAGTACCGCTTTTTGCGCCTGCTGGCCGATGACGGGGCCGCCCCGGCCGCACACAGCCGGTTTGTGGAATGCCGCCGCGTGCGCGCCCCGGCCCAGATCGCGGCGCACCTGGGGATGAAGGCCGGCGCCAGCGTGGTTTTCGTCCGGCGCTTGCTCCTATTTGGAGCGCAACCGGTCGTGCTCGACGACATCTGGCTGCCCGGGCGCATGTTCCGCGGGCTCACGTACGAGCGTCTGGCCGCTTACTCGGGGCCGCTTTATGGTCTTTTCGAATCCGAGTTCGGGGTGCCCATGATTCGTGCGGACGAGCGGCTGCGGGCGGTCGCCGCCGACGAGCAGAACGCGCCCTTGCTCCAGGTCGATGTGGGCAGTCCGCTGTTGCTGGTCGAGCGGGTGTCCTGCACGTATGGCGACCGCCCGGTCGAGGTGCGAGTAGGCCTTTGTGTCACCCAGGACCATTACTATCACAACATGTTGGCGTGATGCGCGCGCTGGCCGCGGGCCGGTCATTTCTTCGCGAGCGCGGGAATTGCGTCAGAATAGAGGATGAAATCTGGATGTGCGGCGATGCAAGCGAACTGCAGCCCGTTGTTGTTGCGATCGGGCCGCGCCACGCCAGGCACTGCGCGTTATCCGCTGAAATGATCCTGGCCGCACTGGCTTTGAAATCTACATGACCCAACTGCCCCCCAACCGGCCCCAACCCCGGCGCCAGTTCCGCAATATCGGCATCGCCGACCTGATCAACTACCGGCTGCCGGTGCCCGGCGTGATCTCGATACTCCATCGCATCAGCGGCCTGCTGATGTTCCTGCTGCTGCCCTTCCTGCTCTGGCTGTTTGACCTCAGCCTCAGTTCCGATCGCAGTTTCGACCGCCTGGTCGCGTTCTGCGACGGTACTTTCGCCCGCCTCGTGCTGCTGGGCCTCGGATGGGGCTTGTTGCACCACCTGTGCGCCGGGCTGCGCTTTCTGCTCCTGGATCTGCACATTGGCGCGGACAAACCCCTGGCCCGGCGCAGTTCGTGGATCGTGTTTGTGGTGAGCTTGCCCCTGACGGCCGTGTTTGGCCTGTTCCTTTTCGGAGTCATTGGATGAGTGGCAGCCTGCGACGCACGCCCGTCGGTGCCCATTACGGCCTGCGTGAATGGCTCGCGCAGCGCGTGACAGCGCTGGTCCTGCTGGCATTCCTGCTGTTCGTCGCGGGTGCGCTGATCGTCGAGGGCCGTCATGACTACCAGGGCTGGGCCGCCATATTCGCTCCCCAACCGGTCAAGCTCATCACGCTGCTGGCGTTTGCGGCGCTGTGCTATCACGCCTGGATCGGCGTGCGCGACATCTGGATGGACTACGTCCACCACACCGGGTTGCGCCTGGCCTTGCTGACACTGACCATCCTGTGGTTGCTGTACTGCCTCGCCTGGGCCGGACAAATTCTCTGGAGCGTCTGAAGATCATGCCGTTGGCACGTCGCCGTTTTGATGCCGTCATCGTGGGAGCCGGCGGTGCCGGCATGCGCTGCTCGCTGCAGTTGGCGCGCGCGGGCCTGAGCGTGGCCGTGCTCTCCAAGGTCTTTCCCACCCGGTCCCACACCGTGGCGGCGCAGGGTGGCATAGGCGCCGCACTGGGCAATATGACCGAGGACGAATGGCTTTGGCACATGTTCGACACCGTCAAGGGTTCCGATTACCTTGGTGACCAGGATGCCATCGAGTTCATGTGCCGCGAGGCGCCCAATGCCGTCTATGAACTCGAGCACCTGGGCATGCCCTTCGATCGCAATCCGGATGGCACCATCTATCAGCGCCCGTTCGGAGGGCATTCGGCCAATTTCGGGGAAAAGCCGGTGCCGCGCGCCTGCGCCGCTGCCGATCGCACCGGACACGCGCTGCTCCATACGCTGTATCAATGCAACGTGGCCGCCCGCACGCAGTTCTTCGTCGAATACATGGCGCTGGATCTCGTGCGCGACGCCGACGGCGACTGCATCGGCGTGGTGGCGCTGGAAATGGAAACCGGCCAGACGGTACTGCTGGAGGCCCGTGTAACTGTGCTGGCCACGGGCGGGGCAGGGCGGATCTTCGCTGCGTCGACCAATGCCTATATCAATACCGGCGACGGCCTGGGAATGGTGGCTCGGTCCGGGCTTCCCCTGCAGGACATGGAATTCTGGCAGTTTCACCCCACCGGAGTGGCGGGCGCCGGCGTGCTCATCACGGAAGGCGTCCGCGGCGAGGGCGGCATTCTGCTCAATTCGCGCGGCGAGCGGTTCATGGAGCGCTACGCGCCCACCCTCAAGGACCTTGCGCCGCGCGATTTCGTCTCGCGCTCCATGGACCAGGAGATCAAGGAAGGCCGCGGCTGCGGCCCCGAGCATGATCACGTGCTGCTCAAGCTCGACCACCTGGGCGCCGAAACCATCATGAAGCGCCTGCCGTCGATCCGCGAGATCGCCGTCAAGTTCGCCAATGTCGATCCCATACGCGAACCTATCCCGGTCGTGCCCACCATTCACTATCAGATGGGTGGCATTCCCACCAACGTCCACGGCCAGGTGGTCGCCCCGGTGGGCGGCAAGGCCGACACCGTCATCGGCGGCCTTTACGCCATTGGCGAGTGTTCCTGTGTCTCCGTGCATGGTGCCAACCGGCTCGGAACCAATTCCCTGCTCGACCTCATCGTTTTCGGGCGCGCTGCCGGTAACCATATAGCTGCGGCCCTGGTCAAGGGTGGCGCGCACAAGCCCACCCCGGGTGACGCGGGCGACGCAACCCTGGGCCGCCTCGCTGCGCTCGATGCGCGGCCCAGTGGCGAGCGTACCCAGGACGTTGCCAACGATCTGCGCCGCGCCATGCAGGCCCATTGCGGCGTGTTCCGAACCGATGCCCTGCTGTCCGCGGGCGTGCGCAAGGTGGCCGAGCTGGCCCAGCGGGCCGAGCACGTGGCGATCAACGACAAGTCGCGCATTTTCAACACGGCGCGCGTCGAAGCCATCGAGCTGTCCAACCTGATCGAGGCCGCGCGCGCCACGATAGAGTCGGCCCTGGCGCGAACCGAAAGCCGCGGCGCGCATGCGCGCGATGATTACCCCGAACGCAACGATGCCGACTGGATCAAGCACTCCCTGTGGTTTTCGGGCGAACGCGGCCTCGAATACAAGCCGGTCCATCTCAAGCCGTTGACGGTGGACAGTTTCGCGCCCAAGAAACGCACGTTCTGAACGCCCACTGCCCCCCAGCCGGATTACGCCCAGCACCATGCGCCAACTTCTCAAGGACACCCGAGCATGACCGTCACGAGTCCCGTTGCCGGCCCGGTATCGGCGCGCAGTGCCAAGACACTGCGCTTTCGCATCTACCGCTACGACCCCGACCGCGATGCCAAGCCGCGCATGCAGGATCTCGAGGTCAAGCTGCACGCCAACGACAAGATGCTGCTCGATGCGCTCATGCGCATCAAGGCCGATGTCGACGACAGCCTGTCGTTCCGCCGCTCCTGCCGCGAGGGCGTGTGCGGCTCAGATGCGATGAACATCAACGGGCGCAATGGCCTGGCCTGCATCACCAATCTGCGCGAACTGGCGCAGCCCATCGTGCTGCGGCCCTTGCCGGGGCTGCCGGTGGTGCGCGACCTCATCGTCGACATGACGGACTTTTTCAACCAGTACCACTCGGTCAAGCCCTACCTGATCAACGGCACGGTTCCGCCGGAGCGGGAGCGCCTGCAGTCGCCCCGGCAGCGCGAGGAACTCGATGGGCTGTACGAGTGCATCCTGTGCGCCTGCTGCTCCACCTCCTGCCCCAGTTTCTGGTGGAACCCCGACAAGTTCGTTGGCCCCGCCGGTCTTTTGCAGGCCTACCGGTTCATCGCCGACAGCCGTGACGAGGCCACCTCCGACCGGCTCGACAATCTCATGGATCCCTATCGCCTGTTCCGCTGCCACACCATCATGAACTGCGTGGACGTCTGCCCCAAGGGTCTCAATCCGACGCGGGCCATTGGCAAGATCAAGGAAATGATGGTTCGCCGGGAAATATGAGCCATGCTGCGACCATTGCCCACCGGACCCGGCCGCCGGGCCTGATGCCCCCGCCCATGGCAGATGCCCCGTTGCTGGCCGACCCGGATGCTCCGGCTGCCGTGGCGCTGCGGCGCCTGCGCTGGCATGCGCGCCGCGGACTGCTGGAGAACGATCTCATGCTGGAACGGTTCTTCGAGCGCCATGCGCGCGGGCTCGATGCCACGGCGATAGCGGCGCTGGAGCGCCTGCTCGCCCTGCCCGACGGCCAGCTTCTCGATCTTGCGCTGGGCCGCGAACAACTGCAGGGCGATCTGGATGCCGAACCGGTTCGCCACGTGCTGGAGTTGCTGCGGGCGGCTTGAAACCGGCTTGCGCGGCGCGCGTGCGGCGCCGATGTCCAGCTTGTATCAGCTAGTGTGTACGTGTGGATGCGACTGTCGATTGATGCGATTAGCCTTTTGAGGAAAATGCCATGGCACTGACGCCTTCGAACGAAAAAGCCACGCTGACCTTCAGCGACGGTACGCCTTCCCTGGAACTGCCCCTGTACAAGGGCAGCATCGGACCGGACGTCATTGACATCCGCGCCCTGTACGGCAAGACTGGCAAGTTCACCTACGACCCGGGCTTCCTCTCGACGGCGTCTTGCAATTCCACCATCACCTACATCGACGGCGACAAGGGCGAACTGCTCTACCGCGGCTATCCCATCGACCAGTTGGCCACGCACTGCAATTTCCTCGAGGTTTGTCACCTCATCCTGTACGGCGACCTGCCCGACACGGCCGGCCGCGGCGCGTTTTCCCGTGAGGTGATGCACCACACCATGGTGCATGAGCAGATGCAATTTTTCCTGCGGGGTTTCCGGCGCGACGCGCACCCCATGGCGGTCATGACGGGTCTCGTCGGGGCACTGTCGGCGTTCTATCCGGATTCGATGAACCTCAATGATCCGGCGCAACGCCATATTTCGGCCATCCGGCTCATCGCCAAGATGCCGACGCTGGCGGCCATGGCCTACAAGTACACGATAGGCCAGCCCTTCGTCTATCCGCGCAACAACCTCACATATTCGGCCAACCTCATGCACATGATGTTTGCCACGCCGTGCGAGGAATACGTTCCCAGTGACGTGCTGTCGCGCGCGCTCGACCGCATCCTCATCCTGCATGCCGACCACGAGCAGAATGCCTCCACCTCCACCGTGCGCATGTGCGCCTCGTCGGGTACCAACCCCTTTGCCGCCATCGCGGCCGGGGTTGCCTGCCTGTGGGGACCGGCGCACGGCGGTGCCAACGAGGCCGCCCTCAACATGCTCTACGACGTGCAGAAGCAGGGTGGCGTGGCCAAGATCGGCGAGTTCATCGCGCAGGTCAAGGACAAGAACTCCAATGTTCGGCTGATGGGCTTTGGCCATCGCGTCTACAAGAACTACGACCCGCGGGCGCGGCTCATGCGCGAGACCTGCCATGAAGTGCTCAACGAACTGGGCCTGCACGAGGACCCGCTGTTCAAGCTGGCCATGGCGCTGGAAAAAATCGCCCTGGAGGACGATTATTTCGTCAGCCGGAAACTCTACCCGAACGTCGATTTCTATTCCGGCATCGTGCAGAAGGCCATCGGCATTCCGGTGTCGCTGTTCACTGCCATCTTTGCCGTGGCGCGAACCGTCGGCTGGATCGCGCAGCTCAATGAAATGATCTCCGATCCCGAGTACAAGATCGGCCGGCCCCGTCAGTTGTACGTCGGCCACGAACGCCGGGATGTGCTGCCGATCGACCAGCGTTAGGGTGCGCGCAATCACGAGCCGGGTGCGAAACGGCCGGTTTTTCGGCCGATAGCGCCGCGGCACGGTGGCGGTACCGGTGCTAGGATCCAACGCGCGTGCGGCATGTGGCAGTTTCAGCGCAGCGGGGTGCAATAGTCCCGTTTCCTGACGGCCGCGTGCGGCAGGTGCGGCGTATCGCGAACCCGGAAGCCGGGTCTGCGAGATTCGACTGGCGTGGCCGGTCGGGCAATTTTGACGAGAAGCTCGTTCGAAAGGGCAGGCAACACCATGATGCGACAATTCCAGGCCAACTCGTACCTGTTTGGCGGCAATACCCCGTACGTGGAAGAACTGTACGAGCGGTATCTCGATAATCCCGGATCGGTTCCCGAAAAATGGCGCGCCTATTTCGACCAGATGCAACTGGTCCCGGCGGCCGACGGCAATTCATCCACGCACGACGTGGCGCATGCGCCCATCGTCGAGTCCTTCGCCATGCGCGCGAAGGCGGGCACGTTGCGCCCCGCGGTCGCCGCTACCGATCTGTCGGTGGCCCGCAAGCAGGTTCACGTCCAGTCCATCATCGCCGCCTACCGCTTCCTGGGCAGCCGCTGGGCCGACCTCGATCCGCTCAAGCGCCAGGAACGCGCGCCCATTCCGGAACTGGAGCCGGCCTTCTATGACCTGACCGAAGCCGACATGGACATCGTGTTCTCCTCGGCCAACACGTATTTCGGCCAGGAGCAGATGACGCTGCGTGAGCTCATCGGCGCGGCGCGGCAGACGTACTGCGGCACCATAGGGGCCGAGTACATGTACATCGGCGATCCGACCCAGAAGCGCTGGCTGCAACAGCGCCTCGAATCCATCCGCTCCACGCCGTCCTTCTCGCCCTCGCAGAAGCGCCGCATTCTCGATCGCCTTACCGCTGCCGAAGGACTGGAGCGCTACCTGCACACCAAGTACGTGGGCCAGAAGCGTTTCTCCCTCGAGGGCGGCGAAAGCTTCATCGCGTCGATGGACGAACTGATCCAGCATGCCGGTGCTTCCGGTGTCGAGGAAATCGTCATCGGCATGGCCCATCGGGGCCGGCTCAATGTGCTGGTCAATACCCTGGGCAAGATGCCCCGCGACCTGTTCGCGGAATTCGAAGGCAAGGCCGCGGCCGACCTGCCGGCCGGCGACGTCAAATACCACCTTGGGTTTTCCAGCGACGTCTCCACCAACGGCGGTCCCGTGCACCTGTCCCTGGCGTTCAATCCCTCGCACCTGGAGATCGTCAATCCAGTGGTGGAGGGGTCGGTACGGGCGCGCCAGGAGCGCCGCGGCGACCATATCGGCAAGCGGGTGCTGGCCGTGCAGGTGCACGGCGACGCCGCGTTTGCGGGTCAGGGCGTGGTCATGGAGACGCTGGCGCTGGCCCAGACCCGCGGCTATGGCACCGGCGGCACCGTGCACATCGTGATCAACAACCAGATCGGTTTCACCACATCCGATCCGCGCGATTCGCGCTCCAGCCTTTATTGTTCCGATGTGGTCAAGATGATCGAGGCGCCCGTGCTGCATGTCAACGGCGACGACCCCGAAGCCGTGGTGCTGGCCACCCGCATTGCCATGGATTTCCGCACCGAGTTCCGCAAGGATGTCGTGATCGACATCATCTGCTTCCGCCGGCTGGGCCACAACGAGCAGGACACGCCCGCGGTCACCCAGCCGCTCATGTACAAGAAGATTGGCGCCCATCCGGGCACCCGCAAGCTGTATGCCGACAAGCTGCTGGCCCAGGGCGTGGTCTCGGCCGACGAGCCCGACGCCATGACTCGCGCCTACCGCCAGGCGCTGGACGAGGGGCACCAGACGGTCGACCCGACGCTCACGAACTTCAAGAGCAAGTACGCGGTCGACTGGGCACCCTTCCTCAACCGCAAGTGGACGGACAGCGCGGACACCGCAGTACCCATGGGTGAACTGCGCCGCCTGGCCGACCGTATCACCCGCATCCCGGAAAACTTCAAGCTCCACCCGCTGGTGGAAAAAGTGGTGGCCGACCGCCGCTCCATGGCCGAGGGCAAGCTGCCGCTCGACTGGGGCATGGGCGAGCATCTGGCATTTGCATCGCTGGTGGCCAGCGGCTACGCGGTGCGCATCACCGGCCAGGATTCCGGGCGCGGCACCTTCTCCCACCGCCACGCGGTCCTGCATGACCAGAACCGCGAACGCTGGAGCGAGGGCACGTACATTCCGCTGCAGAACATCACCGAGCAGCAGGCGCCTTTCGTTGTGATCGACTCCGTCCTTTCGGAAGAAGCGGTGCTCGGTTTCGAATATGGCTTCTCCACGGCCGAGCCCAATACCCTGGTTGTCTGGGAGGCCCAGTTCGGCGACTTCGTCAATGGCGCCCAGGTCGTCATCGATCAGTTCATTTCTTCGGGCGAGGTCAAATGGGGCCGCCAGTCCGGACTCGTGCTCATGCTGCCGCACGGCTACGAGGGCCAGGGGCCCGAGCACTCGTCGGCCCGCATCGAGCGTTTCCTGCAACTGGCAGCCGACAACAATATGCAGGTGGTTCAGCCCACCAGTGCGGCGCAGATCTTCCACCTGCTGCGCCGCCAGATGATCCGGCCCTTCCGCAAGCCTCTGGTCATCATGACGCCCAAATCGCTGCTGCGGAACAAGGACGCCAGCTCGCCCCTCGAGGAACTGGCGCGCGGCGAATTCCGCACGGTGATCGGCGACAGCGTCATCGCCGACCCGCTCAAGGTCAAGCGCCTGATTGCCTGTTCGGGCAAGGTGTATTTCGACATCGCCAACGCCGCCAGCGAGCGCAACGCCGATACCGTGGCGGTGGTCCGCGTCGAGCAGCTCTATCCGTTCCCGCACAAGGCGCTTGCCGCCGAGATCAAGCGCTACCCGAATCTCGCGGAGCTGGTCTGGGCCCAGGATGAACCGCAGAACCAGGGCGCGTGGCTCTATGCCCAGCATCACCTGCTCGAAAACATGAGCGAGGGGCAGAAGCTGGCCTACGCCGGGCGGCCGGCGTCGGCGTCCCCGGCCGTGGGGTATTACGCCAAGCACGCCGAGCAGCTCAAGACGCTCATCGATGCGGCGTTCGGAAAATTCAAGGGTCTGGTGCTGAACAAATAGCGCCCTCGCGGTCACTAACGCCCCGTACCAGATGCATCAAACACGGCAAATCCTCGCAGGCAGTCGCGTTCATCCGGCCACCGCGAATTTACAAGGTTGATCATGTCGATAGTCGAAGTCAAGGTTCCACAATTGTCCGAATCGGTTTCCGAAGCCACCCTGCTGCAGTGGAAAAAGCCTGCCGGCACGGGCGTTGCCATCGACGAGATCCTCGTCGAGATCGAGACCGACAAGGTCGTCCTCGAGGTTCCCGCCCCGGCGGCCGGTGCCATCGTGCAATTGCTGGTTGCCGATGGCGCCAGCGTCGTTTCGGGCCAGGTCATCGCGCAGATCGAGACCTCGGGTGCCGCGGCTGCCGCCGCCGCGCCGGTTGCGCCGGCCGCGCTCGGCTCCGCGCCGGCGGCTGCCACTGCCGCCCCTCCAGCCGTCATGCCCGCCGCGGCACGGCTGCTCGCCGAATCCGGCCTTTCGGCCAGCAATGTTGTGGGTACCGGGCGCGATGGCCGGGTCACAAAGGGCGACGTGATCGCCGCCCAGAGCGCGGCGCCCCCGGTCAGCGCTCCGGCTCCGGTGCGCTGACC
>Ga0209067_10001333_pt1 | contig 15293 bp, 14 predicted proteins | sample ColStrG_CSR_2013_FD_187199 | JGI IMG/M metagenome (GOLD analysis project Ga0209067, IMG submission 187199) | Freshwater sediment microbial communities in response to fracking from Pennsylvania, USA - Cold Stream Run_MetaG_CSR_2013 (SPAdes)... | ecosystem: Environmental > Aquatic > Freshwater >...
GCTGCCCACGCCTGGACCAGGCTTGACCGGATTGATCTGCACTGCCATTGGCGCACCGCGCAATTCTTCCAGATCTTTCGAGTTGGCCAGCAGACCGATGCCTGCCACTTTCTTGCGGATCGCATCGACTTCACCGGGCGCCTTGTTGGGTTCCGGCACACGGGCTTCAGGGGCCGGTTTCTGTTTGTGTTTGACATCTTCCGGATGGACGTCGGCATTTTTTTCCGCCTCTTTGGGCAGGTCCGGCTTGTTCAGTTCTTCCGGCTTGGGCGGCGGAGGGAGCTGCTTGACGTTATCCAGAATCATGGTCGTGATCTGTTCACGCGCTTCCTGATTTTTGCTGCGATCCACAGACGGTGGCGGCATCAGCCAGCCAATCAGAATCAGCAGCGCCAGCAGGATCAGGATGTTGCGATAAATTCTTCTGAAGCGCCGGTCATCTTCCAGCGAGCCAGCCCAGGGCAATTCCGGCGTGCGGAACGAAACAGCGAGTGCGGCACTCATGAATCGCTCCTTTGCCGTACCGCAAACGATACGTCGCTGTAGTTGGCACGTGCGCTGGTAATCATGATTTTTCTGAGCAGGCGATACGGAATTTCCTTGTCGCCCATAATGGTCAGCCGGGTACTGAGCGCTTCATTTTCTTTGCGAACCATTTTGCGGCTCGACTGCTGCAGATCCAGCTCCGCTTTCAAGGGCTCGATGATGTCGCCGGCACCGGCCAGCACATCGGCCACGTTGGCAACCTTGCGGCCTTCGACCAGAATTTCGCTGGCGCTGACAATCACCACCAGCGTTTCACGCGGCGCCTGTTCGGCATTCGATTCCGGCATCAGCACCGCTTTCGGGCTGGGCAGATTTTCCACACCGACCGAATTCGAGAGCAGGAAAAAAATCAAAATGGTAAACACGTCGATCAGCGAAACCAGGTTCATGTCGACCATCGACTGGTTGCGTTTTTTACGTTCGGCACGCATCTGCCGCGGGGTTATCTTCATGGCTTCACCTTGATGGTCGGCGCGTCACCGATCGAAATGTTCGTAAACAGTTCGGCACGCACTACCTTGTCACCCTGGGCGACGTGACCGGTACGGATCGCATCCATCACCTTGACGATGGTGTCATACGACGTGTTCGGTTCAGCCAGCACCGAGGCTTCGTTCTTGTCCGGAAAACGGGTTTTCAGCTGTTCCATCAGCAAGGTCAACGCTTTCAGATCCGGTCCGTGGTCGGTGGCAGGAATGCGCTGTATCAGTCCGCCGATCCGGTCGCCGACTTCCAGTGCTTCAGGCCGGACCACGATTTCCAGTTGCAGATTGTTGTCTTTGACCTGTTCCAGCGCCGAATTATTCTGTGGCGGCAAAGTCAGGTCGATCACGGCAAGGCGCGTGAATACCGCCGTGGAGAGCAGAAACGGTACCAGCACCACGATCAGGTTGATGAAGGCAGTGATTTCCAGATGCGCCACATCCTTGCGCAGGCGTCGGATTCTCATGATGATGTCTACTTAGGTTGTTTGGCTTCAGCTGCGGCAGCCTGTTCGGAACGAATACGCTGCACCAGATTCAGAAAACTCATTTTGGCCGCTTCCAGACCGTCGACGATTTCGCCGGTCTTGGCCTGCAGGAAAGCGTGAATCAGCAGAAACGGAATCGCCACCATCAACGCAAACGCGGTATTGTTCATCGCAATCGAAATACTGGCTGACAGCATTTCTGCTTTTTCTGCCGGGTTCACCTGGGCCACTGCGGTAAAGCCTTTGATCAGGCCGATAATGGTACCGAGCAAACCGACCAGGGTAATCACGTTGGCAAAGGTGGCAATGTAATGGGTACGTTTTTCCAGACGCGGTACGATTTCCATCATGCCTTCTTCCATGGCCGAATCGTAATCTTCACGGCGACCCGGGCTTTGCATACGGACCAGACCGTAATAAATGATTTTGCCGACTGCGGCGTCGGAATCGGACGTGCGGCTCAGCACTTCCTTGAACTGGCCTTTCTGCAGCAGCGGCAACACTTCTGACCACAGTTTGCGGTTCTGGGCACGGGTTTTGGCCAGGAAGATAAACCGTTCGACGGCTATCGTCACGCCCAGCGACATGATCAACAGGCTTGGGTAGATGAACAGGCCGCAATCGCGAAAAAACTTAATTGCCGTGTCGAAGGTATCCATATTTAAAACTCCACTTGAAAAAGTAAATGAAAAAATTGCCTGCCGGGTTATTTTGAATCGCTCTTGGTTGGTACTGTCTGGTTGGGTGCTGCGGTTGCGTCAGTTTTGCTTTCAGAATCCGCCTTTTTATCGCCCGCCGGTTGCGCATACTGCACCTGGCGCTGAAAAACATCCTTGTCGAGCGGCGCGAGTGCTTCGTCCAGCACACTCTCGAGCGGCCGGCCGGACAAGTCACCGGGCAGCGGTTTTTTCCACGGCACGATGTAGAGCACCTTGGGCAGTTCGCGGTTACCGATGATGGAGGACTTGTCGATGTCGGCGTGATCCTGCGCGAATACCGGTACAGCCAGCATGAACAGTAAAGCAAACAAGATCGTTTTCATGATGGTTCCTTTTTCTGCGCATCCGCAGCCTGAGGCGGCGCAGCCACCGGCTTCCTGCTCTTGACTTCCTTGATCCACTTGCTGACCTCGGCGTCACCGTCCGGATGCAGGTTCAGATAGGCATTGTACATTTCCAGCGCATGCTCGCGGTCATCCATATACAGGTCATACAAGATGCCCAGATCCAGCATGGCCACACTGTTTTTCGCGTCGCGGCTGATGGCATCCTGGTAGGACGCCAGCGCCTTGTCGAACTGTCCGCTTTTACGGAATTCGATACCCTGACGGATTTGCTGATCCGGTAACGGAATCAGACTTTCCCTCTCGGTTTTGCCGTAGCGGGCCGGTTTCAGTTCGGCCAGTGCCGTAAAGCTTTCTTTGACCCACTTGTCGTAAATTCCGGCAGCACTGCGCTGCGCATTAACCTCATGGATGTCAATCGCTTTTTCTTCAAACGGGAACGCCTGTTCTTCCAGCAGCACATCATATTGTTCGCGTTCGGCCTTGCTCATTTTGGCCGGCCGTTCCGAGGCCAGCAGTGCCTTGCCGAAATCGCGATAGGTGCTGGCGATTTTAAAAGTAGCTTCGGTACTGACATCGGCCACACCATAACTGGTCGCCACGGAGTACGCCTTGAGCGTATCTTCCATGCGCGTTTTCTTGAGCTTCAGATTTTTCTTCAACGGCTCCACCAGCGCCACTTTGCGATACGATTCGGCCACCGGTTCCGCCATGGCCAGTGCGGCGGTCGCGCCAAGGAAACGGGTGCGATCGGTGCGACCATAATCCTTGCCGCCATTCTGCTCGGTTACCAGTATGTCTTTCATGAGCGATTGTTCGCGTACCGGATTGTTATCCTGTTTTGCAATCAGCGCCAACCGGTAACGCGCTTCCAGAGCAAGCGGGATGTTCTGTTTGTTCAGCGCCAGATATTTCTCATAATCTTTGGCAGCGGCAGCGCGCGATTCGGCGCTGGCAGCCTTGTCGTACAGTTCGGCAGCCTGCCACAGCATGTCGGACGCCTCTTTGCTGTCGGCGGTTTTGGCGGCCATGGTATCGAGCTCGGTTGCGGCACCCTGCCACTGCCCTTTTTCCAGATACACTGCGGCGAGCTTGCTGCCGACTTCGGCGTTCAGCGGATTTTTCGGGTAGCGTTTGCGGAAATCTTCCAGCAGTGCGGCGGCCTTGTCCCATTCTTTCAGTGCAATCAGCGCTGCGGCGGCATCAAACTGTGCCGTGGCGCGGATCGGAGAATCGGGCGCGACATTGCCGACCCGGGTAAAGTCGTTCACCGCTTTGGACAGATCGCCGGCGCTGCGCGCCTGTTCACCCTGTTTGTAGATCGCCGCAGCCTGACGTTCAATGAGGTCGTTGCGGTTCGGTGCATTGGCAGCCGTCAGTTTCAGCACCTGATCCAGCGCCTCTTCGGAACTTTGGTAGTCGCCCTCTTCAAACGTGGTGTAGGCCAGCACGGTCCAGGCAACACGGCGCTGCTCCTCCGGTGCAATCGGATGCATGTAAATAATTTTTTGTGCGACGCTGGCAGCCTGCGGATAATCTTTCAGATTGATCAGCTTTTCTGCCGCATTTGCCAGCACCGGTGCGGCACGCGGGTCGCTGCCAAATTTGCCGGCAAACTTCAGCTCACTGGCCACCGTCGCGCGCTGCAGGTCGTCCTTTTGCGCGGCCTCGGCCGTTTCCAGCTGTTTGGCATACGCCAGCAGCGCGGCATAACCGGCATCAGCACTGCGCGGATTGTCCGGGAACTGGTACGCGGTATTTTCGTATTCGGTACTGGCTTCGGGATAGCGCTTGGCTTCAAACAACAGTTCGGCCAGCAGGAAATTGTTTTCCGCCGCATCCTTGTCTTCCGGGAACGAGGCCAGGTACATCCGGTACCAGTGGATGGCTTCGGTGTAATCTTCGCTGCTCTTTGTTTTCTGGGCGCTGGCGTGATAGTAACGCGCCAGTTCGCCCAAATGCAGCTTGACCAGATACTGTGCCTTGTCCCACCCGAACGGATTGGCAGTGCGATACGCGCTGTCACTGCCGTAATGCAGGACATATTCTTTTTTGGCCTGCAGCGCCAGCGTGGCAAAGCCGTTCTGGGCGTAGATTTCAATGACCCGCGCCTGCAGCACCGGCGCCTTGCCGTGCAGCGGATTCTGACGCGCGAACAAAGTAAACGTATCCGCGGCATCCTTGACGCGCTCCTGTTTCAAATACAGTTCCCCAAGTTGTTCATACACGCGGTATTCGTAGGCATGTCGCACCGGGGTCGTCATGTAACCCGGAATCGTTTCAGCGCCCTGCAGATTTTCCAGCGACAGGCTGCTGACCCGGAAGGTATCTTCCAGCAATTCAAGATCGGCACGAGACAGACCCGGTATCGTATCCAGTCCGCCTTCACCCTGACGATCACCCAGTTTCAAATCGAGCACGCCATAGAACGACTCCAGCGCCTGCTCCAGCTGACCCTGTTTGAACTGGCACCAACCCTGCATATACAGAGCTCGATAATAAAATTTGCCGAACTGACCCGATTGCAGCAGTGCCGCGTAGGATTGTTCCGCGTGAGCATAATCACCGGTAGCAAACAGCAGTTCACCGATCCGGAACCGCGCTTCGTCGGTAAAGGCAGTATGCGGGTAGGTATTGACCAGACGGCGCAGTGTCTGCAGTGCCGAGGTCAGGTCGCCGCTCTGCTCCTGGCCGCGCGCCAACTGGTACAGAATGCGGTCGTTGTCGCTGGCATCCGGATAGGCTTTCAAATAATCCAGATAACTGGCGATGGCGGCCGTGAAATCCGGATCTCCCTGGGTATTGACACCGTCGGCACTGTCCATTTCCAGATCGCCAATGCGGCGCATGGCTTCGGCCCGTTGTGCAGCCTTGGGTGCAATGGCCAGAAAGTTTTTGTACGCTTCAATCGCCTGGGCATTGCTGCTGGCGACATGGTCTTCTTCATTCACGACCACTTTTCTGCCGGCCAGCGATTTGATGGTCGGTTCATTGTCGGGCGTACCGGTACTTTGGGTTTTGTGTCCCCAGGAACAGGCGCTCAACACGGCCACGCACATGAGTGTTTTGGCCAGTGCACGGTGGCTTGAGCGTTTCAGACTAAGGTTGCTGCGCATGCGCGTCCTCCTGTCTGAAATCACCACTGCCCCGGTCATACAACTGTGCCAGTGCAAACCGCGCCTGGGTACTGTATTGAATCAGCAATCCTTTTTCGTGGCTCAGTTCAGCCACGGCGATATCCTGCACGGCCTGTTGCTGCTGCCGGCTGAGCGCGGCAACACGCGGCAGCATATTGTTGATGGTGTCGGCCATGGCGTGAATGCGTTGCTCAAGCTGATCAAAGCGCGCCGGCTCATCATGCTGCGCCTGCTGCAGCTCGGCTTCCAGTTGTCTGGCGCGCGCAAGTTGTTCGGTAATTTCATTCAGATTTTTTACGGTGTCCCATTCACGCTGGGTTAAATCCTGGGTCAGTTGCCAGAGCAGCGCGCCGTGCACCAGTCGCACTTTTTGCTGGGCTGCCGTGAATTCGGCTTCACCCGGATGCTGATCGATCAGTTGCCGGGCACTGCTGCTGCGCGCGAGCAGCTCAAGCTGTTTAGCGTCGGCAAACGCGATGCCATCCGCGGCAACTTCGCCTTCGGTTTCTTTTTTCAGCAGCACCGTCTGCCGCGCTTTCAGTGCACTGATGCCGCTCGCGCTGGCTTGCTGCATCACCTGTGGCAAGCGATCTGCAAAAGCTTTGCGGCGATTTTCCAGCATGTCTTCAAACACACCAAGTTTGTCGTGCCACTGTTGCAGATTATTGGTCAGAAACTGCAGATCGCGATAATTTTTAAACGCTTCCTGAAATTCGTGCTGCGCCAGCACATGCGCCAGATGCGAAGCGTGCGGCATGGACGGCAGTGCACGGATATTCCAGAACCAGCCCATATCGTGACCCGGGTTGTCGGCCAACAGAGTGTCGGTCAGCTGACCGGCTTTGATGGCCGCAATTGACTCATCCAGTTTGACGTCTTCCTGATTGAACGAGTTGATTGCATCGTTATACAACCGGGCTGACTGACCAAGAGCGCCCAGTTCGGCGTACGCATACGGAATGGCGATTCTGGCCTCCAGTTCTGCCGTGTCATTGGTGTCGCGCTGCGCCAGTTCCTGCCACGGAATCAGCGCCTGCTGATAATCTTTGCTTGCCACCGATGCCCAGCCCATACCGAGCAGGGCCTTGCTGGATTCTTTGCTGTTCAGGCGGATCCGTTCAAAATAAATGCCGGGCTGTTTTCTGGCCGGATCATTGGTAGGCAGATTGGTGGCTTTGCCGGCCGACAGCGTGAAAAATCCGAGAGCCAGATTGGCACGGTCACGCAGGGCGCGATGTTCTTCGTCGGCTTGCGGAGCCTGCCCGAGCTGGTCCAAAAGTTGCAGGCCACGTTGCTGATTGCCCGACTTGATCAGCGCAATGCCGAGGTTGTAGGTGATGTAGTCGGAGGGCGTCGCGGATGTGGCCGATCCCTGTGGAACGTCCAGCAACTTTACCGCGCCGGTGTAGTCATTCTTCGCCATCAGCAGATTGGCCTGCAGCAGCAGACGCGGTTCCTGCAATTCCTGCGGCAACGCGTTGCCGATGCGATTCACGGCCGCTTCGGCCTGCTCCAGATAACCGCGCTGGTAACGAATTTTGGCCAGATAAAACCAGGCCCGATCACGGATTCCCGGCGCGACACCTTTATCAATCAGGTGTTCAAAGACTTCACCGGCTTCGCGATGCAATCCATACGACAGCAAAATGCCGCCGCGCAGCACTTCGGCTTCGTCGGCATGATGAGCGACGCGGCCAAAATACTGCGACGCCATCAGTTCAGTCAGCGTGGTGAAATCATGATCCTGATAGTACTCAAACAGGGTATTGCCGTAATACGGATCCTGGATTTCATGTGCAAATTCATTCACCTTTGGCGTCGGCGCAGCGCACAGCGCTGCACTGAGCATCAAGCCCAGCGCCGCAACCAGCGGTCTGACCGGCAAGGAGACTGGCAGCATCATCGGTTATTCCCAGATCTTGATATCAAATTCGGGTTGCAGTTTGGCCGTGGAATCCTGAATCCGCAGTTCCACATATTTGGCCTGCGTTTCCTTGGTGAACTTGACGGTTGCACCGCGTTTGTAGTCACGAGTATGCGGTCCGCCGCCGGTGAAGGTCGCCACCAGTTCATGTTCGCCGGCGCGCAGATTGCCCAGATACAGTCGTTGCACGCCGCCGCGGTGCAGGGCGCTGACTTCCAGCGGCGTATACAGATAGTTGGCGACCAGTTTGTCGTCGAGTTTGACCTGAACCGAATCGAGCTCAAACATTTTGCCGACATCCATCGAAACGAACAGCACGACCTGCGTATTGGCCGGGAACAGCAGTTCTTCTTCCAGCACCAGCAGGTCGCGGTTCAGTTTGATGATATCGCTTTTCAGGCCCTGCACACTGCTGTCCAGATCTTGTGGAGACGGTTGCGCCGGGGCCGCTTCAGGTGCAGCGGTTGCAGCGCTCTGCGGTGGCGTTTCAGCCGGCTCCTCGGCCCAGGCTGAATTAGCCCACAGTCCCGACAGAACCAGAACGGCAGCCAGATTACGTATCAGTGTTTTCATCATTGTTCTCATTAAAAAGTGGCCGAGACATACAGTTGAACCAGATTGGAATTGAACGAATACAGCTGACCGGTGCGGATATCGGTGAAGTCATCAAACTTGTACTGGGTCAGCTCCCACGTACCGTTCAGTTTCACGGTGTATTCGGCGGTCTTTTTCAGGGTGTACGTGACTTTGGCGCCGATGCCGATATCCTTGAAGGTACTCAGCTGGCGGTTGCGTGAAATATAAAGCGTGTCAGACGGAGCATTGTCGCTGTAAAACAGCGCCTTGCTCTGCCGGTAGTAACGCATCGACACATCGGCCAGCCAGTCCTCGGCAAAGTACCGGCTGTAACCGGTTTCCAGATTGTTGGCCTTGATGGCCCAGTTATCCCAGAAGTGGCGCACTTCCATATGCAGCGCATCGCGGTGTCCGAGGTCGCCGATCAGCCGCAGATCGATGGCGCGCGAGGAACGGGTACGCGGATCGTTTTCCGGTACGGCCGCACCGAACACCCGCGCTACCCGGTAGGGTGAACTGAGATAGCCATTGTCGGAACTGGCTTCACCGTTGAGGCTCATTAACCAGTGCGGTGTCAGCACCTGCGACACGCCCAACCGGTACTGCCAGTGCGAGGCAAAATCCTTGAACGAAGGATCGCGGTGTTTTAATACTTCATCTTCACCACGCGTGAAACCCAGATTCACCGTGGTCATGCCACCATAGGTTTCCTGTGCAATATCCAGGCTGTTGGATTTGGCGACGTAATCCGGTTCGGTACTGTCCGTGGTGCCAAAGGTAATGTGTGCATCGCGGTAGATGTAATCCAGGCCGACGTTATATTCGTGACGGGTCTCACGAAACGGGCTGGCGGTGGTAACGACGTCGATCGAGGCATTGGATACCGCGTCAATGTAATAACCGGCGGACAGTGAGAAACTGTCGGCGACTTTTTTGCGCACCAGCAGCGCCGGCCCGTCCGCCGTGACACCGCCACCATTGTAGTAGTGGAACATGGCTTCGGCACTGTCTTCCGGCAGATCGGCTGCCCGGGCATGATGCAGGCCGAACACGCCGCCCAGCAGGGTAGCGAGTTTCAACAGCAGCTGCCAGCGATTCTGGCCGGCGCGGCGTTGTTTGAGCGACAGGTCAGTTACAGCCACAGCCGCCTCCTTCTACGCCGGTGGCGCCACGTGCCGCTTCGCGCACCACGTGCACGTGTTCAAAATGTTTGGCCGACAGCGGGTCGCCGGAAAATTGCATGATCGGGTCAGCCAGTGCTTCACGTTCATAGGGCTTGACCCAGGGTTCTGGCATATGAAACTGTGGAAACTGCGGCAACTGCGCGCAACCGCCCAGTTGCACGGTGCACAAAAGTATCAGCAGCCTGAACCCGTTGCGTGTCATTTGAGCAGCTCCCGAATCTGTTTCTCATAGTCGGCTTCCACGCCGGACAGATAACCCCGGTGCACATAGCGCACCTTGCCATCGCGATCGACGATCACGGTCGACGGCATGGTGGAAACCTGATACAGGTTGCTGACCGATTTTTCGCTGTCCAGCAATACCGGAAATTTCAGGCCAAGCCGGGTCGCCACTTCGTTGGCGTGTTTCACATCTTCATCCACATTCACGCCGAGCAGCACGAAACCGGCGGACCGATATTTTTCATACAGCTGATTCAGCTTTGGCATTTCCTGCTGACACGGTCCGCACCAGGTCGCCCAGAAATTGATCAGTACCACCTTGCCGCGCTGTTCCTGCAGGCGCAGATTCGGGCCGGTCAGTGTGTGCAGGGTAAAGTCAGGTGCGGTAGACATGTTGGTCACGGCGCTGCCGGCTGGCAGCGCCAACAACGCGGCGACGGCGAACAAAACGGCAGACAGGGCAGAACGGTTAAGCAACTTTCTCATTACAGCTTCCTAAAATGACGCGGTCAGGCCAACAGTGAATTCAAGATTCTGGGTACGTTCACGCTGACCCAGCAAATCCAGGGAAAAAATATGATCGCGCGCGTCCAACTGCACTGACCAGGTATCGGTGAGCAACCAGCGCATGCCGGCTCCGAAATTAAAAGTGGCATGCTTCTGGCTGTCGAGCGTGGTGTTGCCGACACCGCCGATCAGGTAGACCATAAACGGGAAGGCATAATGGCTGCCGACAAAGACTTCACCGGGCAGGATGTTGTAACCAACGGACAGGTTGTAATAACTGAGCGTTTCTTTTTCTTTCGGGAATACGCCACCTGGCAGAATCTGCCGGTAGTTTTTATCGCTGACTTTGGTTTCACCCAGCACGCTCTGCACGAAGAAATCTTCGGTAATGTCATAGCCGAGCCGCAATCCGGCGGCAGCAGCAGTACCAAAGTTCTGGGTTGCGTATTCACCGCCCAGCAGACCTAACTGAAAATCATTGGAAGGAAAATGCGGCAGGGGCACATCGCGGCGTGTCACTTCCGGTACCACGATCTGGGTTTGACTCTGATCGCCGGGTGCAGCGGTGGTGGCACTGGCAGATTGGTCAGCAGCATTTGCCAAACATGACACCATGGCTGGCAGGATCAGAACAAGATGGCGAACGTATTTCATCGTGGTCCTTAAAAGAAAAACGAAATGCCGGCCGTCGCGGCACGGTATTCAAGCGAGCGCTGGTCGGAAACGAAAGCAGTATAGATCGAATAATCGGCCTGCAGCATAAAACGATCGGTCAGATAATAACGCACACCCATGGTGGCATTCGCCAGTTGCGCTTTGGTCGCCAGTGCGCCGACCAGACTCTGGTTGGGCAGGTTATTGAATTTACCCATGCCAATACCAAAAAAAGGCGAGATGCGCTGGTCCGACCAGGGTTCGGACATGAGGTTCAGATGCCAGATGGTGGTACCGGAAAACACGCCCTGCACCTGACCCAGTGTCGCTTCCAGACTGAGCGTTTCGGACAGTCGGTAACTGCTCCAGATTTTCAGCAACGGCTCGCTTTTGAATTCACCGTAAGCCACACCGAGTTGTACGTTGCGGTGCAGATAATCATCCAGCATCAGGTCGCGAAATGATTTTTGCGCACCGGCTGCGGTCAGCGTGGTTTCGAGCTGACTGCGTTCAACCCAGCCTTCAGTGCCATGATCGTTGACTACCTTGTACCAGTCTGTATGACGCAGGGTGATCCAGACGCTCTGACCACGCGAGACCACAAAAAATACCGGAAAACCGCGCCCCGGTCCGGTATGCATTTCCAGATACGGATCAGTCACTTCAAGACGTCCTGCCGGATCTGGCGTTGCAGGTAGATCAGCGGCCAGCGCAGGCGGCAAGACCCACAGCATGGCCAGCAGCAGAGCGAAATGACGCAGCAGTCGGCGCGGCGTTGGAAGTATCGTTGCTATGATGTTTTGCATGCCCCACCCATTGGATCATTTGCAATAAACATGTCGTAGGTAGAGGTACTGAATTCATCCTGACCAATCGGCGCCGGGTGATTGATCCAGTAGGTCATCAACGCAACATGCGGATCGGTGGCCGGATCGGCAAAAATCAGTCCGCCACCGTGCAGGATATTGCGCAGTTCCGGTTTGTCGAGCAGTCTGGACAGCAGCGGGGAGGCGATCACTACCTCGCCCTGTGCAGAATAAAAGTTTTTGTACATATCCGATGCCTGCAACACCGCTTTGGTATTGGCCGGATCCGTTACGTCAACAATCTGCGCCGTTGGCACGATGCGCAGTGCCCCGCCGGCACCGGTAGCTGCCGCGTGACAACCGGCCGCCGCGCAGGTATTGGTCTGGGTGGTCCCGTTCAACTGGGTTTGCAGCGGAGCCAGAAAGATTGGATTGATGCAGCGCTGATAATAGGCAAATGACAGGGCCTGGTTATTGGTGAGCGTGCTGTTGCTGACATTGGGCGGATTGCCGAGCGGACTCGATCCGCCGCAGCCGGTCAGCACCAGCGACAGCAGCACTGTCGCAGGCACCCAACCGGACCACTGTTTTCTCTGCATGTCTAGCATCCTGTACTGATCCAGCTGGCGATGGTGTTGTAGGCAGCACTTCCGACCGGCAGTATCGCCGTGGTTGTGGTCGCGCCATCCGGATGCGGAATCGTGGACGGCTTTTTCAGCAAGTAGTTCGACGGCGCATCACAGGCATTGGTGATCATGGTCAGCGTGACGTTGTAATCCCCCTTCGGATCACCGGTCAGCACGAAGCGGTTGGTGCGGAACGAAGTACCGACCGGCACGCCACCGGCGCTGCTGCCCAGTGCCTGATGGCAGCTGGCTGCACAGGTAGATTTAATGATGGGATAGACCGTGTTGTCGAATACCGTTTCATCAAGTCCACTGACAATCTTCAGGCCACTGCCGGCATTGAACGGATCGTTGTAGTATTTGCCGCCCGTGTCGATCCACTCGGCGATCAGGCGTTTTTCAGCCGCATTGAGCATGGTCGAATGATCTGGCGCCGGTGCGACCGGGGTCGGATGTGCCAGCTGAGCAGCCGCGCTCGACATCAGGGTTTGCCCGGCCATGATTTCCATCAGGCGGCTCTTTCTGGCCAGCCCGAGCGCTTCACCTTCACTCGCAGCAGTATCAACCAGTGCATCGGCACGCGCCACAACCTTGACGCCTTCCATGATGGTGAACTGCGGCTTGCCGTTAGCATCGAGCAAAGGAATTCCTATCATCAATTGGTCATACGAAGCCAGACGGCCGGTTCCGCCAACCGTGGCACCTAGATCGATCGTGGTTAAGGTGCTGGTGTGGCAGTTGGTGCAGGTATTATCCACGCTGTTTTGCACACGGCTGCGTGACCAGATCGGCTGAATGTGATCCGGGTAATTGATAATACCGTTAGTTGGCACCGGTGTCACCAGATCATCCGCCGAATTCAGGTTGTTTATGTAGAGCAGCGAGATTGAAGGACGTGCGACGATTCCGTTTTTGCTGGTATCAGCCCAGACGTCACTGGTAACCGGATCGGGACCCAGCAGCAGCGCGGCCGGATTGACGCGGGTGCGGGTATCAGCCATGGTTTCACCGGATTGGTGCGCCGTCTGCATACCAGGCAGCCAGGCTGACGGCACAAAATTCACCACGGCGCCGGAGTTGATGGCACCGCCGCGCCGCGGACTGTGACAACCGTCGCAGGTACGATGTTCTCCTGGACGGACCTGAATCCAGTTGGTATGCGTCTGGAATGCACGGCCCTGTGAATCGATCACGGCCAGCGCAATCGGCGTATCGGCAGGCACAGTGAGTTTGAACGAACCATCCGGCTCGATCGGGGCATAACCGAGAATCTGCTGCATTTCAAATTCGGTCTCGCCTATGGCAGTACGCATGCCGGTCATCCCGGTCGGAGGCGCAACGGCCCGCACTGCGCGTATAAAGCGCGCCGGTGCGCACAGGTAAGCCGGGTTGGCCGGATCCTTGATATGAATCAGATCAGCGATCATCGGACGGTTATCCAGCGGATCGGTCGGTGTTGTCAATGCAATCGAGGTCGTGCAGTTGCCAACCAGATCAGCCGGCGAAAGCACTGCCGCTCCCATGCGACCCTGCGAATCGGTGTCGTAGACGCTGCGTACGTCGAGCAGACCAAGGTTTTGTGCGGCCAGACTGGCATCAGGGCTGGTCGGTGTGGTGACATTCGGTTCAGCACGTGCCATCAGGGCGACCGGATGGGTGTACATGTATCCATCCGGCGGGGTGGCAACATTGAGCAGTGTCTGCTGTGCCGGATCAAACATGTAGACTGCATAGGTCGGATTGACATCATCTTTCACCGGATCGGCAGCAACATCCGAATTGAGCCGGTTACCGTCAGAAAGTGTTGCCAGTTCCGTTGCACTCAGTGTCGTACAGGACACCACTACCCCGGCATTGTGCACTTCGCAGGGAGTATAGGAAAGGAGTACCCGGTCGGTACCGTCCCACAGCGGATACGGTGTGGTGATGCGGCCGTACTGTGACAGGCCGCGGTCATAGTTCAGCGGCTGCGACAGGGGTTGAGTCTGGCCGATGCTGGCAGTCACGGAAGGGCTGATCGGCGAACTCTGGTCGGTGAAATTGGCGGCATCGACAAACATCAGCGCGCCGCCTTCATGGGTACGCGACAGCGGCATCAGATCGGTTGCCACCATACCGGCGTGTTTGCTGGTTGGGTCCATGTCGCGCGGATGCAGGAAACTGTTGCCGTCGCTGTGCGAACCGTACAGCACAAACAGATTGGTACCGTCCGGATTGACTGTAAACACTTTGAAGTGATTGCGTCCACCCTGATGATCCCAGTGTGAAAACATGATTCTGCCGTCAGGGCGCACGGTTGGATTGCGGTCATGACTCTGATTGAAGGAAATCTGGGTGATGTTGCTGCCGTCGCTGGCCATGGTGTGCAGATTGAATACCTGTTCGCGTTCGTATTCGTCCAGTGCAAAATAAGAATGCCCAAGCGCCTGATTGACGCTGGATTTGGTCTGACGGTTGGAACTGAACACGAAACCGGTACCGCCGGGCAGATAGGTTGGTTCGACGTCGTCGGCAGTGTTGGTGCTGGTCACACGGCGCAATGTGCCTTTGGCCAGACCACCGGTGGTCATATCATATTCCCAGATATTGAAGCGTCCGGTACAGGCCGGCGCGCCGCCAATCGTGGAGGTATTGCTGGTCGGGCAGGTCATCGCGAATACGATTTTTTTGCCGTCGTATGACACGTCCAGGCTATTCACATCGCCATTGCCCTGAGTAATACCGGCAGTAATATTGTGCTCTATCGCAGAAGCCGAAGAAAGCTCGCGCACTATCAGGTCGCCGCCCGGCGCGCTGGGGGCGCCGTTGGTAGGATTGGTGACGATGGTATTGGCACGTTTGGCATAGGCGATCGGGACGCCGCCCGACACCACAACCGCCGAGGTGCTGCTGTCAGTTTTGGCGCCGCAACCGGCGATCTGCATCGTCATTAATGCCGCGGCCACCCAGGCAGCCAGGTTGAATAATGTTTTCATGTTAGCCTTCCCGCTAATAGAAGCTGATCGCCGCGATTTTTAATCCGGGCCACATGGTCCGGTTCCACCTTGTCGGCAATCAGACTGTCTGATTCATCAGACC
>Ga0209067_10001334_pt1 | contig 15289 bp, 16 predicted proteins | sample ColStrG_CSR_2013_FD_187199 | JGI IMG/M metagenome (GOLD analysis project Ga0209067, IMG submission 187199) | Freshwater sediment microbial communities in response to fracking from Pennsylvania, USA - Cold Stream Run_MetaG_CSR_2013 (SPAdes)... | ecosystem: Environmental > Aquatic > Freshwater >...
CCGGTGATGTCGAACAAATCAACATCCATCTGCATCGGCTTGATGAGCAAAATAAGGCTTTTGACGCTCGCCTCAAAATGCTGGAAACACCGCCGGCCGCCACCGAATCGTCCGCGCCGCTAGCCTCAGCCGCGCCAAATGCGGCACCGAGCAAACGCAGCAAACCTGCGCGACTCGCTCCCGCAAACCCGGCATCAGTTTCGACCAAACCGGTGCGCGATCCCAAGCGCGAAGCGCGGGTCGCCGCCATCGCCATCCCTGATACTGGAGATGCAAGTGAAGACAGCTACACCTATGCTTTTCGGCTTTTCTCGGCGAAACTTTACCCCGAAGCAGAAGTGAAATTGAACGAATTTGTCACCAACTATCCAAAAAGCAAGCGGTTTACGTTCGCACAGAATCTGCTTGGGCGCGCTTATTATGAGGAAGGCAAATACGCCAACGCAGCACATGCTTTCGTTGATAATTACGATCACATGCCGCAGGGCGAACGTGCGCCTGAGAGCTTAAGCTGGGCTGGGCTGGCGTTGATCAAAAGCGGCAGCCCCGCAAAGGCGTGCAAAGTCTATGACGCTTTTGATGGCGTTTATGGCTCAAAGGCGTCGCGCGATGTGTTGGAACGCGTTGCCCGCGGTCGTGTCGAAGCGAAATGCGCGCGGTAAATTCCGCACATATTGATCGATTTCGTGACGACTTAAGCGCACTCATCAACCCCCAACACATGCAGTTGGGCGTGGCGGTGTCGGGGGGCGGCGACAGTCTGGCGCTGCTGTTGCTTGCACATGCTGCATTCTCGGGGCGCGTTTCGGCGGCGACGGTTGATCATCAGTTGCGTCCCGAAGCGCGTGCCGAAGCAGAATTTGTTGCCGAACGATGTCGCGAACTCGGTGTCGCTCATATCATCTTGACGCCGTCGGCGCCGATTTCGGGCTCGCTCCAGGCTGGTGCGCGCGTGGCACGCTATGCCGCGTTGGAGCGCTGGGCCGACGAGGCGGGCTGTTCGGTTATTGCCACGGCGCATCACATCGATGATCAAGCGGAAACGCTGCTTATGCGGCTTAATCGCGGCGCAGGCGTCGCGGGATTGGCAGGCATTCGCGCCCAGAATGGACGTATTATACGGCCTGTTCTGGGCTGGCGACGGGCAGAGCTTGCGGCGGTGGTCGCCGACGCCGGATGGGACTCTGTTGATGATCCCTCAAACCATGACGCCAATTTTGATCGGGTGGCGATGCGCCAACATGTGGCGAATTCTGACTGGCTCGACGTTAAACATCTCGCGCGCTCGGCGGCGTTGCTGGCAGAGGCCAATACAGCGCTTGATTGGGCGGCAGACGACTTGATCAAGACGCGGCTTGTTTTCGGTGCAAACAGTGTAAAATTCGATCCCATCCTTTTGCCGCGCGAGTTGCGGCGCCGGCTGACGTTGCGTGCGCTACGTCACATCGATCCGAATTTGGAGCCGCGCGGAGAGGCGCTTGTCGGACTCATAGAGGCGCTGGGGCGCGGCGAAACGCGTACGCTCGGGCAAGCATTGATCCGAGGTGGTGCGATCTGGCGGTTCGCCCCGGCGCAGCCTAGGCGGAAAAATTAGCTTCACCGCGCCCAATCCATTGTCATTCGGCTGTGACCGACTATCTATGCTATGCTCTTAAAAGGAACTGAGATGAACGACGAGAAACAACCCGAACCGAACAATTGGGTGCGCAGCTTGATGCTGTGGGTGGCGGTGGTCGCCATTCTCGCATCGTTCGTGTTCGTCCTCGATCAAAAGGCGATTTTGGGGGCACAGCCCAAAGCGCAGCCGATGGCCTATTCCGATTTTCTCGGTGAGGTAAAAGCGGGGCGCGTCAAGTCAGTCGTGGTGGCGGATGACGTGATTACCGCCGAAGAGGCTGGTGGAAAGCAAATCAAAACGGTCAAGCCGAGCGACCCAGAGCTGGTGAATCGCTTGCTCGCCGCCAATGTGAAAATCGAACAAAAGCCCGAAGAGCAGCCCAATATTTGGTATTACATGCTGATTCAGTTCGCGCCGATTTTGCTCATTATCGGCTTGGGTTATTATGTGTTCCGCCAGATGCAAAAGAATGCAGGTTCTGGCGCGATGGGATTTGGCCGATCACGCGCCAAATTGTTGACTGAGAAGCAAGGGCGCGTGACCTTTGCCGACGTTGCCGGTATCGACGAAGCCCGCGAAGAGCTTGAGGAAATTGTCGATTTTTTGAAGGATCCGGCAAAATTCTCGCGGCTCGGCGGCAAAATTCCGAAAGGCGCGTTGCTTGTTGGCTCGCCGGGGACAGGCAAGACATTGCTTGCACGCGCGATTGCTGGCGAAGCAAAGGTGCCGTTCTTTAGTATTTCGGGATCCGATTTTGTTGAGATGTTTGTGGGTGTCGGCGCATCGCGGGTGCGCGACATGTTCGAACAGGCCAAAAAGTCGGCACCATGTATCGTGTTTATCGACGAAATCGACGCTGTTGGCCGTCATCGCGGCGCGGGCCTCGGGAATGGTAATGATGAGCGCGAACAGACGCTCAACCAATTGCTCGTTGAGATGGACGGTTTTGAGGGCAATGACGGGATCATCATCATCGCTGCAACCAATCGGCCCGATGTTCTCGATCCTGCATTGTTGCGCCCCGGCCGGTTTGACCGTCGGATTACGGTGCCGCTTCCCGATATTGACGGTCGCGAGAAGATCCTTGCGGTGCACATGAAAAAACTGCCGCTGGCTCCCGATGTTGATGCGCGCACAATTGCGCGTGGCACCCCGGGAATGGCGGGAGCCGATCTGGCCAATCTGGTCAATGAAGCGGCGCTCATGGCTGCGCGGCTGGGCAAGCGACTGGTGTCGATGGCGCAATTTGAGACCGCTAAAGACAAGGTGATCATGGGCACTGAGTGGAAATCGCTCGTGATGACCGACGATGAGAAGAAGATGACCGCGTTTCACGAAGCGGGGCATGCACTTGTGCGGCTTTCGATGCCCGCGTCCGATCCCATTCACAAGGCGACTATCATTCCACGCGGCGGCGCTTTGGGGATGGTGGTGTCAATGCCGGAACGCGACAATTATTCCTACCATCGCGACAAAATGTATGCCGATCTGGCGAGCGTGATGGGTGGGCGTGTCGCCGAGGAAATCGTCTTTGGCTATGATAAGGTTTCGTCGGGCGCATCGAGCGACATTCAGCAGGCGACCAAATTGGCGCGGGCGATGGTGACGCAGTGGGGAATGTCCGACAAGATTGGTCCGCTCAAATATGAGGAGCAGCAAGGTGAAACCTTCCTCGGTTATTCGCAGGTGCAACGGCATAACATGTCAAACGAAACCGCGTTGCTGATCGATAGCGAAATCCGCAGTCTGGTCGAAGGGGGGCACGCGAAAGCCACCGAAATATTGCAGACTCGGATCGCCGATTTGCGCACGCTGGCTGAAGGCCTGTTGGAATATGAAACGCTGACGGGCGACGAGATCAAGGCGCTGCTTGACGGCAAAGCACCTGATCGCAGTGGGGTCGACCTCAGCCAGCCCGCGCCGCTTGCAACCGGTGGGTCTTCCATCCCCAAAACGCGACGGAAGAGTAAAATCGGAGGGTTGGCCGCACAGGGCGTCTGATCCGCGACAGTCATCATGCGTTCAGCTTTTACCAGCCATCTGAGGCATGATGGTAGGTGAGGAGGATTGTATGCGTCGCGCGCTGGGTCTCGTTTTCGTGGTCGGGGTGGCAGCGCCAGCGGTTGCGCAGAACATGCCGCTGACCGAATTCATGCCGCGCGCGGAGAAGCTGCAACAAAAAGGAATGGCGGCGCTGTTTTCTTCCGATCTTAAGCCACTCTTCAACGAAATGACGGGTGCCTTCAAAGCTTATCGCGATGATCTGAAAAGCGAAGTGGCAGCACATCATCCCAGCTCTTGCCCGCCTGAGGGAACCAGACTGTCGAGCGACGACGTCATGAAATCATTTGAAACGATTCCGGTCGATCAACGACGCAGTTATACGACAAAATCTGCAGTGGCCCGCTTGATGATCCAGCGTTTTCCCTGCAAAGCGTAACTTTGTATCTAAAGGAGAAAGACATGGCCGATACCCTGACACTGACACTTGAGAGTGGTGATGTCGTGATCAAATTGCGTCCCGATCTGGCGCCGGGCCATGTGGCGCGGATCAGTGAACTCGCGAATGATGGCTTTTATGACGGTGTGGTGTTTCATCGCGTCATCCCGGGCTTTATGGCACAGGGCGGCGACCCCACCGGCACTGGGATGTCGGGGTCAAACAAGCCCAATCTCAAGGCTGAGTTCAGCCGCCAGCCACACGTGCGTGGAGTCTGCTCAATGGCGCGCTCGAACGATCCGCATTCCGCCAACAGTCAGTTTTTCATCTGTTTTGATGACGCAACTTTCCTTGATGGTCAGTATACCGTCTGGGGCGAAGTGACATCGGGGATGGAACATGTTGATGCGCTGCCCAAAGGTGAACCGCCGCGCAGCCCTGGCAAGATCGTTAAGGCCGTCGCCGCATAACGCTGGAGTCCTCACGGCGTTAGCCAGAATTGATGAGCCAATCGTGGAACAGCCGCACCGGGCGCATATCAAGTGCGCGCGGGCGGCACACGAACCAGTAGCTGTAAGGGCTTTCAACCTCAACGTCGAACATTCGCGTGAGGCGGTCATCGTGCGCGTCGTCATAGTGGCTCTCATGCAGATAGGCGATGCCCAGTCCTTGCGCCGCAGCCTCCAGCATTAACTGCCCCGAATCGTAAATATCGACGGTTGCCGGTTCCAAATTGGGCCGGTCAATCGCTGAGCGCCAGGCGTTGAATGTTTCGGGCATATCGCGGTGCAAGATGACGGTCATTTCGCTGATGTGCTCTGGCTTGTTGATCGCGTGTGGCCCCTGTGTGAGGCGACGTGCGCCAATCGCAAGGATTCGATCATGATCGAGCCGATACGCATATAGCGCCGGATCGACCTCTTTGGCGAGCGCGATGGCGACATCGAGTCCCTCACCCAAGCGGGAAACAGCATGCGCTGCGGTATCGACATCGAGATGGAGGTTGGGGTAGAGCGTCCGCAGTTCGGCCAATTTGGGCATCAGCCGCTGCGACGCGTAAAGCGGCAACACCCCTAGTCGCAGCCGCATATGATTGTTGCCGCTCGTTAGACCTTCAATCGCATCCGACAGCGCATCGAGCGTTGGAGCGATCAATGCCAGCAGCCGTTCTCCTTCTTCCGTCATGACGAGCGCTTGGTGGCGGCGCTCGAACAGCGGCTTGTCGATATGTGATTCCAGCGCCTGAATGCGCCGTGAGATGGCCGGCGACGACAAGGCCAACTCTTCAGCCGCGACCTTGATTGAACCCGCTCTGGCTACGGTAACAAAAGCTTCGAGAGCCGAGAGCGAGGGCAGGCGACGCATGATACAATATCCGATTTCGGCTATGAAGACCGATACCGTTTCTATCGATGGTTGCATTATTTGCAACTGCAAATTTTGTTTTCGCACTTGCACAATTTAACGCTGCGCCGCATATAGAAGGTGCCTTTCAGGCATCCTCTCCTAAAAACTTTTCGGGTCGGCCCTTCTGGGTCGGCCCTTTTTTTGCGCGCCCCTAAGTTTGAATGACACGTATTCCGTCATATTTGCGCTCGCCCAATCTAAGGTGTCGCGCGGTGTCGGCTTTAGCAATTCGCTTGACGGATTGAGAATGTAATATTTTAGATATATTGCATCGCAGCGTATTAAGATCGATAGTGCTCCAGGCATCGTGGTTGCACACCCTCAAAAGGCACTGAGAATGCGTGGGCGAATGCGCGAAGCGAATCTTGACAATCGCGACCTTCGACTGCTAACGGGCACGACCCTCAGAAATTTTGCAACTTGGAGCCCGATGGATGGCGCGCGTAACCGTTGAAGATTGTATCGATAAAGTCCCCAACCGATTCGACTTGGTTTTGGTGGCTGCGCAGCGTGCACGTGAAATCTCGGCGGGGGCGTCGTTGACGGTTGACCGTGATCGCGATAAAAATCCAGTGGTCGCCCTTCGCGAAATCGCTGAAGAAACGGTCAATCCTGCGGAGTTGCTCAATTCTTCGGTGACCAATCTGCAACGAGTGCGGCTCGATGACGATGATGTCGCCGATGAAATGGGTTCGCTCAGCCAATCCGCTGAGGCCTTGCGGTTGACCGCTGCGGCTCCGCCACGCAACCAGAACCTCGGTGGCGATTACGAGGGCTAAGCCCAAATTCGGCCCACGACTCTGATACTTATTTGATTCGCTTCGGTAATCTGGCTTGCAATCACACGCCTAGCGCTCGCACACTGCGCTGATGTTACGCCAATACGAACTTGTTGAGCGCGTTCGCGCCTATAATCCCGACGCCGACGAAGCGCTGATCAACCGTGCCTATGTGTTTTCGGTGCAAAAGCACGGGACACAGAAGCGCGCGAGCGGAGATCCGTATTACAGCCATCCGATTGAGGTGGCGGGCATATTGACCGAGCTTCGGCTTGACGATGACACGATTGTCACGGGCATGTTGCACGATACAATTGAGGACACGCTGACCACGCACGACGAAATCGCTTCCAAATTCAGTGAAAATATCGCGCGTTTGGTCGATGGCGTGACCAAGCTTTCCAAGATCGAAGCGCAATCTGAGAGCGAGCGGGCAGCGGAGAATTTGCGCAAGTTCCTGCTCGCTATGTCCGATGATGTGCGCGTGCTGCTCGTGAAGCTTGCGGATCGCCTGCACAACATGCGGACTCTGCATCATATCAGCGATGAGGCCAAGCGGCGGCGCATCGCGCGCGAGACAATGGATATTTATGCGCCGCTCGCTGAGCGAATCGGCATGTACGGCTTCATGAACGAAATGCAGACACTGGCGTTTCGTCAGTTGGAACCTGAAGCCTATGCCTCGATTGTCCGACGGCTCGACGAGTTCCATTCGGATGGCGATCAAGTTTCGCGGATCGGCTCTGGAATTATGCTGCTGTTGAGCAAAGCCGGAATCGAAGCCGAGGTATATGGTCGCGAAAAGCACCCCTATTCAATTTGGCGCAAAATGGCCGAGCGCCATATCAGTTTCGAACAATTGTCTGATGTCATGGCCTTTAGGGCCATCGTTCCCGACACCGACGCCTGTTATCGCGCCATCGGGGTGATTCACCGCCGTTGGCCGATGGTTCCTGGGCGATTCAAAGACTATATCTCGACCCCAAAGCGCAACGGATATCGGTCGCTGCATACGTCGATCATTCACTCCGAAAAAATGCGCATTGAAGTGCAAGTCCGTAGCCGCGAGATGCACGAACAAGCTGAATATGGATTGGCAGCGCATTGGCTTTACAAGCAGGACACTCATCGGCCCGACACTCAGGTGCGCTGGATTCGTGATCTGGTTGAAATTCTCGATCACGCCGCATCTCCCGAAGAACTGCTCGAACATACGCGGATGGCGATGTATCAGGATCGCATTTTCGCGTTTACGCCAAAGGGCGAGTTGATACAATTGCCCAAAGGCGCAACGCCGGTTGATTTCGCCTATGCGGTGCACACGGTGCTGGGTGATCAGGCCGTTGGTGCCAAAATCAACGGGCGGGTCGTGCCGCTTCGCACTGTCATCGAGAATGGTGATCAGGTGGAAATTCTCAAATCGCGCGCACAGCAGCCGCAAACCTATTGGCTCGGTTTTGCCACGACGGGGAAGGCGCGTGCGGCCATCCGCCGCTTTGTGCGCCACAAAGAGCGCGACGAGCACATCGCGCTTGGCCGCAAAATCTACGATGACATCGTCAAGCGACTCCCGGCCAAGCTTGCACGCAACGCGCTGTCTCAGGCAGTAAAGCGGCTTAAACTCGCCGGAGAAGCCGAGTTGATGACTGCGATTGCGCTGCAAAAAGTAAATGATGCGATGGTGATGAACGCGCTTTTGCCGGGGTCTGCGCCGGTCGCGTTGGACGCTCGGCCACCTGGTCAACGCGAGCCCGTGTCCATCAAGGGGCTGACACCCGGCGTGGCGTATCAGCTCGCGCCGTGCTGTCATCCTGTTCCCGGAGACCGGATTGTCGGTCTGCGCCGGCCCGACGAAGCGATCGAGGTGCACAGCATCGACTGTGCTAAGCTTGCCGATGGCGTCGACGCTGATTGGATTGACCTGTCATGGGGAGATGGCTCTGAAGGGGCGGTTGCGCGGTTGCAAGTCGTCGTGCACAACGAACCGGGAGCATTGGGCACGGTATCCACCATTTTTGGATCGCATACGGCCAATATCCTCAATTTGCGGCTTGATCACCGCGATACAGCGTTCCACACTTTCGATATCGACCTAGAGGTGAAGGATCGGCAGCATCTCACGCGGATCATCGCCGCATTGCGCGCCACCGAGATTGTGGTGCAAGCGGATCGGATATAACCCTTCTCGGGCAGACATTCACGAGCCGAAGGAGCGCGACGGAAATAGACCTTGTCCCGTTTGAGGTCGCCAGCCCTGCGCCATACCGATTTGAGCCGCAAGCTCTGTCAGTAACGCGAAATTATGGGTTCCGCGCTGCGCGAGGCATTGTGCAATGCTGCTCAGCGTTGCTGGGCACGAGGCATATACCTCCGGATGGAGCATCACGCCAACATAGCGGGTCACCCGCGCTGCCGCCATGAGGCCCTGACGCAACAGTTCTGGCTCGACCACGCATTTTGCGCCATTGTCGATGGCAATAGCTATGGAGAGTTCGAGCAAGTCAGCATCTTCACGGATCATCGCGTTACGCGATATACCGTGGTGCCTGATGCTCGACAGCCCAACAAGTTGCCCGAGCGCATATGCCGTGCGATGATGTGGCGACGTGTAGCTGGCTGCCGAAAATATCCGATGTCCCGCAGCGGCTGCGGCGCGCAGCGTGTTGCGGTCATATTTGTGCTGCGGTGGTGTGAAGAGGCGAGTCGGCCCGAAGGCAGCCTCCATCACGGCAATGCCCTCGCAAATGTCGGCATGTTGATCGTGGTAGCTCCGTTCGGGACCAAATTCACGCCACACCTTCCGCGCGTTCACGTACATCGAATGGCGCAAGCCATGCTGGCCAAACTCGATGAGATCGGGGTGCGCTGTGCGCAGGCTGCCAAGCCAGTGCGCGCAGTGATCGGTCAGGTTGAGCGGGATGATCTGATAGCTGACTGGAAGTCTCGCAGCGAGGAATGTCTCAACAAGCCGCTCAAGCGCCGCGGTGCGTGCGCCGATATCGTCACAGCGAATGAAATAGCGCGTGGGAATCATGGCACCGGTTTAACGCCTCAGAGCGTGCGTTCTATGTTTAGCCGCACCAAAATGGTTGATCACGACCCGCCATCGCGTCACAAGGCCATATGACCGAACTGGATTTTTCCCCCGAAGATTTTGCCGCGCGCTTTGAGCGCGAACCACGCCCGCCCTGCCAACTCTATCTGATTTCGCCCGGTGTGCTCCCGGATGGATTTGATGACCAACTCAAAGCAGCATTGGATGCGGGGGGAGTGGCTGCCTTCCAGCTTCGGCTGAAGGGCTGGACTGCGGATGAGATCGCAGGCGCTGCGGCACCGCTCCAACGCACTTGTGCTGAGCGTGAGGTCGCTTTCATCCTCAATGACAACGCAGCGCTCGCCAAATCGATTGGAGCGGACGGTGTGCATTTGGGGCAGAGCGACGGGTCAGTCGCGGATGCGCGCGCGTTGCTCGGCAAGGACGCGCAAATCGGTGTGACGTGTCACGACAATCGCCATCTTGCGATGGAGGCGGCCGAGGCAGGCGCGGACTATGTCGCATTCGGGGCGTTTTATCCGACGACAACGAAAGAGACTCCCTATCGCCCGACCCCCGAGATTCTAAGCTGGTGGATCACATTATTCGGCACGCCGTGTGTTGCGATTGGCGGTATTACGCCGACCAACGCTGCACCCTTGGTGGCAGCGGGAGCTGATTTCCTCGCAGTGTCTGCCGCAATATGGGGGGCTGGCGACAGTGCTAAGGCGGTTCGGGCGTTAGGTGCGGCGATGCGGGGGAAGTAGCGAAGGGGCTGCAGTTTAGAGCGTTACAGCCCCTCCACCAGTTATTGCCGGATCAGCGTGGCGACCGAAACGTGCGGCCAGCTTAGGCCATTGAAGTTGAGCAGCACGGTCTGGGTATATTGCAGCCACCATTGGATAGCCCCGTTGGGCAGCTTGATCTCTTCGATCCAGAAGATCGCGTCGATCTGCGGCACCATCGCATTCGGTCCGCCTTGTGCGCCTTGAAGAAAGGCGATGTTGGACGTGCCGCCGCCTGAGGTGGGCGTGCCGAATGGTGCAACAGGGGCTTTGGTCGAGATGATCATCGTGGTTGTGGACAGCACCGTATGCCCCGCGAGCGCGTTAGTGAGCACGACATTGGGGTTATTGACCATCGCCTGCGTGACATTGGGAATGTCTGCATGGGCGGTGCGGAAGGCCGATGGCGCACCAAGATTGACTTCAGGAAAGTTGATGTGCTGGTTAGGATGCCCAATCACAAATGGGATGATACTTGCGGGTGCGATCGGCGGTGGGCCATTGATGACAGGCGGATGATCCGAACTGCCCTGCGCGATGATCGTTGTGCCGTGCGGAATGCTGCCCATACGCGCGACCGATCCGCCGTCTTGCGGGTTGTTCGTGGCGGGGACGTTCAGCCAAAGGCCGGGTTCGATGTGGAGACCCGCAGGCTGACCGTTCACCTTGACAATGGCGTCATCCACCTGCTGCAAATAGCGAATGGCCTTCAGTGTCATGTCACCTTGCAGGAGGCCGCGATTGGGTACGCCGCCGGGCACGTCTTCAAAGGTGAGTGTTTCGCTTGTTTCGTTGAGTTCAAGAAACCGATCTTGAACGCCATGAAAGGGGCGCCAAATCTGGTTGAAGCCCTTGCCCTTCCAAACGCCAATGCCCGTGGTGCCGATAAGCTCTTTGAGGGGGCCGAGTGGATTGTTGCCTGGCCAAGGAGTGGGATTGATGAGGCCCGAGACTGCGGCGAGCGCGAAATGGGGGTTGATATTCATCGATGCGATAGGGGGAAGTGTCATGATGCTCTCCAATGAGATTGAGTAAACCAATGTTCGAGATGAGCGACCGTTGCACCGGAATACACCTGCTAACCCATTGTTAATATTACAGAATCGACATGGGCCGCTGAAACGCTCTGAGCCGTGTAAAATCAACGATGAACGCGTAGCTTGCCCCGCGTTCACCCATCGGCTATGCGCGCGCCTTGCTCTTTTACATCACAGGTCACGCATATGAAAATCAACGCGGTTGAAATCAAACCCGGCAACATTCTTGAATATGAAGGCGGGCTGTGGCGCGCCGTCAAAACCGCGCATACGCAGCCGGGCAAGGGTGGCGCTTATATGCAGGTTGAGCTCAAAAACCTCATCGATGGACGTAAGAATAACATCCGCTTCCGCTCGGCTGAGTCGGTGGAGAAGGTGCGGCTGGAGCAGAAGGATTTCCAATTCCTGTTTGCCGATGGCGATGCGCTCACCTTCATGGACAAAGAAACCTATGAGCAGGTGACGCTGGATCGCGACATTCTTGGTGATGCCGCCGCTTTCCTGTCTGATGGCATGGATGTTGTGATGGAATGCCATGAGGAGCGCCCCATTTCGGTTGAACTCCCCACGCAGGTCGAGGCGCTGATCGTCGAGGCCGATGCGGTGGTGAAGGGGCAGACGGCGTCTTCAAGCTATAAGCCCGCGATCCTCGAAAATGGCGTGCGGGTGATGGTGCCGCCGCACATCGGTGCGGGCACACGCATCGTGGTCGATGTTTACGCGCAGGAATATGTGAAGCGGGCGGAGTAGTGCCGCTCGTCGAGCTTGTTGAGGGGCATCTCGATGATCCCCGGATTGTTGCGCTGGTCACGCATCACGCGATGGATGCGCGGGCGCAGCTTCCAGAAGGCAAGGGCCATGCTTTTTTTGTCGATGCGCTGAAGGCACCGAATATCCGTTTCTGGTCGGCGCGTCGTGCCAATCAGATCATCGGCATGGGGGCCTTGAAAGTCCTTTCCGCTGATTTCGGTGAGGTTAAATCGATGCGAACGATCGACGAGGTGCGTGGGCAAGGCATCGGTGACGCGATTCTCACGCATATTTGTAAGGAAGCGCGCGAAATGGGCCTGAGTAAGATCGGGCTGGAAACTCACCCAGGACCGACCTTCGCGCCAGCGATTGCGCTCTACAAAAAGCAAGGGTTTGTTGAGTGTGGTCCGTTTGGTGACTATGTGCTCGACCCTGACAGCATATTCATGCTCAAGTTTCTCGATTAAGGAATAATATGGTTTCGCATTCTGGCCTTATGACGATCATGGATCGTGCCGCACGCAAAGCGGGGGCGAAGCTGCGTCGTGATTTCAACGAAGTGCAGCATTTGCAGGTGAGCCGCAAAGGCCCGGCTGATTTCGTGTCGAAGGCTGATAAGGGCGCGGAAGACACGATCTATCACGAACTCAACCACGCGCGGCCCGACTGGGCGCTGCTAATGGAAGAAGGCGGCGAAATTCCGGGTGACCCGACCAAGCCGCGCTTCATCATCGATCCGCTCGATGGAACGAGCAACTTTCTCCACGGCATCCCGCACTTTGCCATTTCGATGGCGGTGGAAGAGCCGATGCCCAATGGCAAGCGCGAAATAACACATGCGCTGGTCTATCAGCCGCTTACCGATGAGAGCTTTTGGGCCGAAAAGGGCAGGGGGGCTTGGGTTCAGGATCAACGTTTGCGGGTATCAGCTCGGCGCGAACTGCCTGATGCGTTGATCGCCACCGGGATTCCTTTTCTCGGCCATGGCGATTTCGCGCAATGGAGCCGGATATTCGGCGCGATTGCGCCTGAAGTCGCGGGCATTCGGCGCTTTGGCGCGGCGGCACTCGATCTCGCCTGGGTCGCAGCGGGGCGCTTTGATGGCTATTGGGAGAGCGACCTTCAGCCTTGGGATGTGGCGGCAGGCATGTTGCTTGTGCGCGAGGCGGGTGGATTCGTTACCGATTTTCGTGGCGGCGACAAATGTATCGAACGCGCTGAATTTCTCGCTGGAAATGACGTGATACACTCGAAATTGCATAAATTGCTCGCGCAATCACTGCGCTGATATTGCGGATGCGAAGCGCCTAGCCTAAAGCCCACCGGATAAGCATTGGAGTGAGTGAGTCATGAGCGCAGTTGCGGCTGAATATCTGCCGATTTTGCTGTTTTTGGGGGTGGCACTTGCCCTCTCAAGCCTGTTCGTCTTTCTGCCGATGGGCGTGTCATACCTGACCGGGACGCACCAGCCGACGCCGGAAAAAAATGCTGAATATGAATGCGGCTTTCCCGCGTTTGAAGACTCGCGCAGCCAGTTTGATGTGCGCTTTTACCTCGTCGCGATCCTGTTTATCATTTTTGATTTGGAAGCTGCGTTTCTCTTCCCTTGGGCGGTTTCGCTTAAGCAATCGGGTTGGGTCGGCTGGGGCGCAATGATGGTGTTCTTGCTCGAACTCATCCTCGGCTATGCCTATGCGTGGAAAAAGGGAGCGTTGGAATGGGAGTAGAGCTTTCGCCTGCTGGCGCACCTGCGGCGGGCACTTTGCCCGACACTGGCTTTTTTGATGATCTCAACGGTGAGTTGTCGAACAAAGGCTTTGTGGTCATGGGAACCGAGGAATTGTTCCAATGGGCGCGCACCGGCTCGCTCTGGTGGATGAGTTTTGGCTTGGCGTGCTGCGCGGTCGAGATGATCCATGTCAACATGACGCGTTATGATCTGGAACGCTTTGGCGTCGCTCCGCGCGCCAGCCCGCGCCAATCGGATGTGATGATCGTTGCCGGTACGCTGTGCAACAAGATGGCGCCCGCGCTGCGCAAGGTCTATGATCAGATGTCCGAGCCGAAATATGTCATTTCGATGGGCAGTTGCGCCAATGGCGGCGGCTATTATCACTATAGTTATTCCGTAGTGCGCGGCTGCGACCGGATCGTGCCCGTAGACATCTACGTCCCTGGCTGCCCGCCGACCGCTGAGGCTTTGCTCTATGGGATTATGCAGTTGCAGCGGAAAATTCGCCGGATAGGGACGCTGGAGAGATGACCACAGTGACCCACACCGCCCCCAAATATGCCTCCAATGACGGTGTCATCGAAGCTGCGACCACCGCGCTCGGTGCTGATCTGATCGAGGCCACCGAAGCGAATGGCGAAATTGCGCTGCATGTGAAGCGCGAGAGCCTGCTCACCGCGATGACCACGCTGCGCGATGAACTCCACTACCAGCAACTCATGGAGATTGCGGGCGTCGATTGGCCGGATCGTGATCCGCGCTTCGAAGTTGTTTATTGCTTGCTCTCGGTGACGAAGAACCATCGCATCCGCGTGCATGTTGCCACCAATGAGGCTGACCCCGTACCATCGCTTACCGGCATCTGGCCCGTGGCGGGTTGGCTCGAGCGCGAGGTTTACGACATGTATGGTGTGCTGTTCGAGGGCAATGCTGATCTGCGCCGCATCCTCACGGATTACGGCTTTGTCGGTCATCCGCAGCGCAAGGACTTTCCGCTCTCGGGCTTTGTCGAGCTGCGCTATTCCGAAGAGCATAAGCGCGTGATGTACGACAAAGTGCAGCTCGCGCAGGATTTCCGCTCGTTCGACTTTATGTCGCCATGGGAGGGTGCAGAGTATATCCTGCCCGGGGATGAGAAGGGAACGGCAAAATGAGCGCCTATACCATCGAACACTCGCCCACCACCGGCGATGAAGTCATCCAGAATTATACGATCAACTTTGGCCCTCAGCACCCGGCGGCGCACGGCGTGTTGCGCCTCGTCATGGAGTTGGACGGCGAAATCGTCGAGCGGCTCGATCCGCACATCGGTCTGCTTCATCGTGGCACCGAAAAGCTGATCGAGTATAAGACCTATCTTCAGGCGCTGCCCTATTTTGACCGGCTCGATTATTCCTCGCCGCTGGCGATGGAGTATAGCTATGTGCTCGCCATCGAGAAGCTGCTGAACCTTGAGGTGCCGCGCCGCGCGCAACTGCTGCGCGTGTTCTTTGCCGAACTCACCCGCATTTCCAACCATTTGCTCAACATCGGCTGCCATATCCTCGATGTCGGAGCGATGACACCGATGCTGTGGATGTTTGAGCTGCGCGAAGACTGTTATGGCTTTTTCGAGCGCGCGTCGGGTGCCCGGATGCACTGCGCCTATTTCCGCCCCGGCGGCGTGCATCAGGATGTGCCCTTGAAGCTGCTCACTGACATTGGTGA
>Ga0209067_10001335_pt1 | contig 15285 bp, 14 predicted proteins | sample ColStrG_CSR_2013_FD_187199 | JGI IMG/M metagenome (GOLD analysis project Ga0209067, IMG submission 187199) | Freshwater sediment microbial communities in response to fracking from Pennsylvania, USA - Cold Stream Run_MetaG_CSR_2013 (SPAdes)... | ecosystem: Environmental > Aquatic > Freshwater >...
GCGGAAAGCCGACCGTCGCTACAAGGTGCTGCTCACCGGCAGCATGGGCGGCATGATGGATCATATGCACATGATGAAGGGCATGGCCGGCAACGAGGACAAAAAGCCCTCCGGCTATGAATGGAGCATGCGAACCGGCGGGGCGCTCAAGGTCAAGCAAGGCGAGCGCGTTGAGATCGCCATGCAGAACATGTCGATGATGACCCACCCGATGCATTTGCACGGGCATCATTTTCAGGTGGTGTCGATCAATGGCGAGAGTCTCGACGGCGCGCTGCGCGACACGGTTGCGGTTGCCCATATGACCGAGGTTGTGATTGCCTTTGATGCGGTCAATCCGGGCAAATGGGCGTTCCACTGCCACCATTTTTATCACATGGCCACCGGAATGATGAGCTTTGTCGAATATGACGCCTGAGGATTCAGTCTAAAAATTTTCCGGTTGCGGGAATAAATCCGCCTTTCGCGAGTCTCCTCTATGTCAGCAGCTTTTGCTACGCCTGCGAGGAGATGTTCATGTCTGATTCTGGATCCCCGCATAATCCGCCGCGCCGCCTGCCGGAGCAACGGAATAAATCGCCAATCGCTCCAAACATGTCGCGCCGCGTGCTTGCGTGTCGCCCGGTTTCGCCTAGTTTGGCCGCAAATCGGCGGCGCTTTGGCGCGGCCATCTATCGCGGGACAGACCGAACATGACTTCACCAGCCACAACGCGAAACCTTGGCGGCATGATCGCGCTGGCTCTGGGCGTGTTCATATTTTCGACCCAGGACCCGATCATCAAGGCGGTCAGCGGCGATTATGCGCTCACGCAGGCCATCGTCATCCGCTCATTGGTGTCATTGCCGATCCTGCTCCTGATGGTGCATTTTGAAACGGGCCTTCGCAGCCTGATCAGTCCAAATCTGGGCAGCCTGTGCCTGCGCGGGTTTATTTTGCTGGTGTCCTACACCAGCTATTACATGGCCTTCCCCGCGCTGCCGCTGGCCGAAGCCATCGCGCTGTTCTTCATCTCACCGATTTTTGTCACCTTGTTGGCAGGGCCGATTCTGGGCGAACATGTCAGCCTGCGCTCGTGGACAGCAGTGTTCATAGGGTTTGTCGGCGTGCTGTTTATTGTGCAGCCCGGCAGTGCGTTGTTTGAACCTGCGGCGCTGTTGAGTTTGCTCAGCGCGGCGGCCTATGCGCTGGCGATGGTGCTTGCCCGCAAGCTCGGTGTCGAGGAACCCGCCGCCGTCATGGCCTTTTACCAGAACATCACCTATCTGGCCGGCGCGCTGGCCATTGCGGCGGTTTGCGCGGCATTGGGCCTGACCAAACCGGGCCATCCCTCGTTTGATTTTCTGGTGCGGCCCTGGGTCATGCCCACGCTCCGTGACTTCTTGCTGATGGGCGCCTGCGGCATTATCGCGGCCTTTGCCATGCTGCTGCTCACCCGGGCCTATCGCTCGGCGCAGGCCAATCTTGTCACCGTAATTGAATATACCGGCATGATCTGGGGGCCGCTCTGGGGCTTTCTGTTTTTTGCCGAAATTCCGCGCTGGACCACCATCACCGGCATTGGGCTGATCATCGCGGCCGGTTTTTATTCAGCCCGCACCGCCACCCGCGCCGCTTCGGATCCGCTGGCGCGCGAACTTTAACCGGCATGGCCTGGTCTAAACTGCAAAATCTTACTCCGCTGCATGCATCTCCGACAGGCTGGCGAGCAAATCGCTGAATCGCTCACCCTGCACCGAGACATGGCTCCGCAACCGCAATGCGGCCGCTTCGACATTGCCGGTTTCGATCGCTTCAACAATCGCCTGATGTTCGGCCAGAGACACCCGCATCCGGTCGCGCACGCGCAATTGCAGCCGCCGGTAAGGCTGTAGCTTGCGTTGCAGCCGTGAGGCTTCCGCCGCCAGAAATCCGTTGGCTGCCGCCGCATAGATCGCGGCGTGAAAGCCTTCATTGGCGTAATAATAAGCATCGGTGTCTTTGGCCGCCGCCGCCTTTGCACAGGCGTCCAGCCCCTGCAAAATATTCGCCAGAGTGGACGGATTGAGCCGCCGTGCCGCCAGCCGCCCGCACATGGCTTCCAGTTCGGCCATCACCTCGAACATTTCCATCACTTGCGCGGGTGCAACCGACGCCACAATCGCGCCGCGATGCGGCCGGATTTCGATCAGGCCGGACTCTGACAAAGACCGCAGCGCTTCACGGATCGGCGTGCGCGACACATTAAAACGCGCCGCGAGGGCCAGTTCGTCCAGCCGCTCTCCCGGCAACATTCGGCCGCAAGCAATTTCGTCCTCAATTTCATCGCGCAATTGGGCGGCACGCGTCTGGGCCATGTTAAACTCCTCGCCGCATTATACACATCATACGAGATTGTATGCAACCTTGTTGACAAAGAATACAATATACGGCAATCAGGAAAAACAAGTTGGCAAAGTCCGGCAATTTCGGGCAAAAATCGCCTTTGGGAGAGAAACATGCTAAATCGTCGCACAGTTTTAGGCGGAGCTTTGTCCGCAGTTGCAATTTTGGGCACCACCTCGGCCCGCGCCGCAACGACCCTGAAAATCTCACATCAATTCCCCGGCGGCACCATCGAAGAAGGCGATTTCCGCGATCGACTCTGCCGCAAATTTGCTGCCGAACTCGCCAAGCGCTCCGGCGGCGCCATAGGCGCGGAAGTCTATCCGAACGCCTCGTTGGTCAAAACCAACGCGCAGTTCAGCACCCTTCGCAAGGGCGCGCTCGACATGACGCTCTATCCGCTCGCCTATGCCGGCGGCGAAGTGCCGGAAGTCAACATCACGCTGATGCCCTGCATGGTCAATTCCTATGCCGAGGCCGCTGCCTGGAAAAACGCCGAAATCGGCAAGGAACTCACCAAGCTGCTCGCCGACAAGGGCGTGATCATTGTGTCGTGGATCTGGCAGGCCGGTGGACTCGCCAGCCGCGGCGCAAAACTTGTCTCGCCGGACGAAGCCAAGGGCATGAAAGTGCGCGGCGGCTCGCGCGAAATGGACCTGATGTTCAAGGCTGCCGGGGCCGCTGTCGTATCTCTGCCGTCCAACGAGGCCTATGCCGCCATGCAAACCGGCGCTGTCGATGCGGTTGTTACCTCTTCAACCAGCCTGATCTCGTTCCATATGGACGAATTGTCGAAAAACTTCACCGGCGGCGGCGGCAAGTCCTACTGGTTCATGTTCGAGCCGCTGATGATGTCGAAAATTGTCTTCGACGCGCTGCCCAAAGACCAGCAGGACGCCATTATGGCGGTCGGCGCTGATCTGGAAGCCTTCGCCTATGAAGCCGCCAAGGCCGACGACAAATCCGTCGTCGAAATCTACAAGGCCAAGGGCAGCGAAATTCATCCCTTCGATGACGCCACTCTGGCAAAATGGAAAGACATCGCCAAGGCCAGCGCCTGGAAGGATTACGCCGACAAGTCGGAGTCCAATGCAAAATTCATGAAACTGGCCGAAGCTGTTGCCGGAACCGTCAAATGAAAATGCCGGTTGAGGCACATTTTGACTCAGCAACTTCACGCGCGCCAAGCTCCGGGCTGGAGCGCGCCTTTGCCTTGGTCAACAGCGTCGCTATGGTCATCGCGACCGTGACGCTGCTGGCGGCGGCCATCATCCTGACGGAAAGCGTATTCGTGCGCTATTTCCTCAAACAGACCACCGACTGGCAGGACGAATATAGCGTTATGTTGTTGGTGGCGACCACGTTCCTCTCTGCCGCCTATGTGCAGAGTCTGCGCGGCCATATCGGCATCGAGGCGCTGGACGGCGTGCTGTCACCGAAAGTCAACACCTTTCGCAAACGCACCGTCGATATTGTCAGCCTGCTGTTTTGCGCCTTTTTCACCTGGAAATCCTGGACGCTGACGCATGAAGCCTGGGTCGACGGGCAAACCACCTCATCGACCATCGGTTCGCCGCTGTGGATTCCCTATGGGACTATGGCCTTTGGCATGACCCTTCTCACCCTTCAGATTTTGCTTCAAACCCTGCGCGGGCCAAAATCATGAGCGTTCTTGCCATTGGCCTGCTGTATGGCGGCGCTACCCTTGTCGCCATGTTCTCCGGCCTGCCGATTGCCTTTGCTTTAGGTTCGGTGGCGGTGGTGTTCATGTATTTTTTCATGCCGCACGCCTCGCTCGATACGGTGACGCAGAATGTCTATGAAGAAATGGCCTCGATCACGCTGCTGTCGATTCCGCTGTTCATCCTGAAAGGCGCGGCCATCGGCAAAAGCCGCGCCGGCGCTGACCTTTACAGCGTCTTTCATGCCTTCATGCACAAGGTGCCGGGCGGGCTGGGCATCGCCAATGTGTTCGCCTGCGCCATATTCGCGGCGATGGCCGGTTCCTCGCCCGCCACTTGCTCGGCGATTGGCTCGGCCGGCATTCCCGAAATGCGCCGCCGTGGCTATTCGGGCGGCTTTGCGGCGGGCATCATCGCTGCCGGCGGCACTTTGGGCATCTTGCTGCCGCCGTCCATCACCATGATTCTTTATGCGGTGGCGTCCGAACAATCTTTGGGGCGCTTGTTTCTGGCGGGCATTTTCCCCGGCCTGCTGCTGGTGGCTTTGTTTGCGATTTACGCGGTGTTGCAATTCCAGCGTGAGCGCAAAACCGCGCTGCACGCTTATAAGGCGCGCGGCATCCAGTCCGAACTGCTCACGCAGCACAGCTATACATGGGCGCAAAAAGCCTCGCTGTTGCCGCGTGTTGCCCCCTTCGTGCTGCTGCTCACCGGTGTCATGGTGGCGCTGTATGGCGGCTATGCCACACCCTCCGAGACGGCGGGCCTCGGCGGGCTGCTGGCATTGGCGCTGGTTGCCGCGATCTATGGCGCGTGGCGCCTGTCGGACTTCAAACCCATTCTCTATTCCACCATCCGCGAATCGACCATGCTGATGCTGATCATCGGCATGTCGCTGCTCTATTCTTATGTGATGAGTTATCTGCACATTTCCCAAAGCGCAGCGCAGGCGATTGTGGCGCTGGGCCTGTCGAAATGGGTGCTTTTGGCGGTTATCCTGAGCATGGTGGTGGTGCTGGGCTTTTTCCTGCCGCCGGTGTCGATCATCCTGATGACCGCGCCCATCCTGCTGCCGCCCTTGAAAGCCGCGGGATTTGACCTGATCTGGTTCGGCATTGTCATGACCATTGTCATGGAAATGGGCTTGATTCACCCCCCTGTCGGGCTGAACATCTTTGTCATCCGCAACATCGCGCCGGATATACCGCTCAGGGATGTCATCTTCGGTGTGCTGCCTTTCGTCGGCCTGATGATGTTGGCCATTATTGTGCTGTGTTTCGTGCCTCAAATTGCCACCTGGTTGCCGGTCGCCGTGATGGGCGTCGGGCGATAATCTGAGGCGACAAATACGGAGATTTCGCAATGGACAGCAATTTTCTCGGCGGATTGTTGCAAAGCGTGTCCGAGCGCGGCCGCGCTTTCATGGGCTACACGCGCGATCTTCAGGTCAGCCCCGAAGACAGTTTGAAACAGGCCGAAGCGCTGGTCTCAGGGCGCGGCGAGGCCACCGGGGTCGCCATCGCCCGAAATATTCTGGCGGCTTACACCGGTTTTAGTTCCGACGACCGCAGCAAATTTGTGCTGGGCATCACCCGGCGCTTCGGGCCGGACCTCGGCAAGCTGCGCCAAGCCATCGACAAACATCTGGCCGCGCCCGATGCGGTCTCCGCCGGACATGTCCATGCCGCGTCCGAGCCGCGCCGTCAGGAACTGATCCGCCGCCTTAATCTTGCCCCCGGTGGCACGCATGCTCTGGTCAAAATGCGCGAGGACGTGCTGGCCCACCTCAGACAAAGCCCTGAATTGAAAGCTCTCGACGATGATTTCGTCCATCTGTTTTCCTCATGGTTCAATCGCGGCTTTCTGGTGCTGCGCCGCATTGACTGGTCAACACCCGCCAATATTTTGGAAAAAATCATCCGCTATGAGGCCGTTCACGCCATTGAAGGCTGGGAGGATTTGCGCCGCCGCCTTGAGCCCGCCGACCGTCGGCTTTACGGATTTTTTCATCCCGCGCTGGTGGATGAACCGCTGATATTCGTCGAAGTGGCGCTGTCGGGCGAAATACCCTCGGCCATCGCGCCGCTACTGGCGGAAAAGCGCGAGGCACTGCCGGTTTCATCGGTTAAAACCGCCGTATTCTATTCGATCTCCAATGCCCAGGCCGGACTGGCGGGCGTGTCTTTTGGCAATTTTCTCATCAAGCAGGTCGTCGAAGACCTCAAGCGTGAGCTGCCGCAACTCGAAACCTTCGTCACGCTCTCTCCGGTGCCCGGCTTTGCCCGCTGGCTGGCCGAGGAGCGCAAAAAGCCCGAGGGCAGCGCGATCCTGCCTGAAGATGCGCGGGCGCTCACCCTGCTGGATGCGCCCAACGGGTTGAACCAGCCCGGCGCAGCTGAAGCGCTCTCGGCCACGCTGCTGGCGCTCGGCGCGCATTATTTCCTGCGGGCCAAGGATGCGGCCGGCCGCGTGGTTGATCCTGTGGCGCGCTTCCATCTGGGCAATGGCGCGCGGCTTGAGCGCATCAATCTGAGCGGCGACATGTCGCCCAAAGGCCTGGCGCAATCACATGGCCTGATGGTCAATTATCTCTATGATATCAACACCATAGAGGCCAACCACGAAGCCTTCGTGGCGCGCGGCGAGGTGGCGGCCTCTCCGGCCATCCGCAAAAATCTGCGCGGTAAAGCCGCCGCGCTGTCCTCGCTGCCTGCATTTGCCAAGCGCGGCTAATCGAATTTCTGGAGTGTCCCGTGACCAATCATCTGTTTGACCTGATCCGCTCAAAAATCCAGAATCCGGCAGATCTGTTCATCGAAACAACTTCGGCTGAGAAAATCACCTATGCACAATTGCTCAGCGGCACGGCGCGTTATGCCAATGTGCTGATTACTCTGGGTGTCGAACCGGACGACCGCGTCGCCGTGCAGCTCGAAAAATCCGTCGAAATGCTGTTCATCTATCTCGCCTGTATCCGCGCCGGTGCGGTATTCTTGCCTCTCAACACCGCCTATACGCTGAATGAACTGGATTATTTCATCTCGGATGCCGAACCCGCTCTGGTGGTTTGTGATCCGGCAAAACTGGCGGCCCTTGCGCCGCTCGCCGCCAAATATGACGCGGCCATTGAATCCCACGCCGCCGGAGCCGGTGGCAGCCTGTTTGAAAAGGCAAAAGCTGCAAGTGCAGAGTTCCAAAATATCGCACGCGGCCCGGATGATCTGGCCGCCATCCTCTACACGTCCGGCACGACAGGGCGCTCAAAAGGCGCCATGCTCAGCCACGACAATCTTGCCTCCAATGCGCTCACGCTGTCCGAAATATGGAAATTTACCAAGAATGACGTGCTGATTCACGCACTCCCCGTTTATCATACCCACGGGCTGTTCGTGGCCACCAATGTAACACTGATGGCGGGTGCATCCATGCTGTTCCATGCCAAATTTGAGGCTAAAGCCGTGCTGGCAGATTTTGCCAAAGCCAGCGTGCTGATGGGTGTGCCCACCTTCTACACCCGCCTGCTGGCCGAACCGGGCTTGAACCGCGAGGCCGCCAAAACCATGCGTCTGTTTATTTCGGGCTCCGCGCCGCTGCTGGCCGAAACCCACCGCGAATGGTCGGCCAAAACCGGCCACGCCATTCTTGAACGTTACGGCATGACCGAAACCAATATGAACACGTCCAACCCCTATTCCGGCGAGCGTGTGCCCGGCGCTGTGGGGCTGCCTTTGCCCGGCGTCAATATTCGCATTGCCGACCCTGAAACCCGCGCGATTCTTGCCCAGAACGACATTGGCATGATCGAGGTGAAAGGCCCGAACGTGTTCAAGGGCTATTGGCATATGCCGGAAAAAACCGCTTCAGAGTTCAAGCCGGACGGCTATTTCATCACTGGCGATTTGGGTAAAATTGATGAAAGCGGCTATGTTCATATCGTTGGGCGCGGCAAGGACTTGATCATTTCGGGTGGCTTCAATGTCTATCCCAAGGAAGTCGAGAACGAGATTGACGCCATTCCGGGTGTCTATGAAAGCGCCGTCATCGGCGTTCCTCACGGCGATTTTGGCGAGGGTGTTGTTGCCGTCATCGTCAGGGAAGCCCAATCGACGATCACCGAAGCGCAGATTATGGCAGCGCTCGATGGCCGTCTCGCCAAGTTCAAGCTGCCAAAAAAATTGCATATCGTCACGGAATTGCCGCGCAACGTCATGGGCAAGGTCCAGAAAAATGTCCTGCGCGACACCTATAAGGGCGAGTTCGCGCGATAGCCTAAGACGCCACAACCGGCATCGGGCGCTGTGTGTTCACAATCGCGTGAGCAGGGTCGCCCGAATGCGAAGTTCGTGCATATATGGTGCAGGAGGACTTCCCATGTTGACACGTCGCACATTCATTTCCACCACCATGCTCGCCACCTTTGGCGCGGCGGTTCCGTTTGCCGCGCAGGCGATTGAGTTGCAGCCCTACAATGCTACCACTGTTGAAAAGCTGATCAAATCAGGCAAGCCGGTGGTCTTGCATGTTTACGCCAGTTGGTGTCTGCAATGCCACGCCCAAGCCTCAATTCTCTCAAGCCTTGCGGGCGATCAATATAAAGGTGTCAGCTTCTTCCGCGTCGATTATGACGGCCAGAAGGACGTGGTCGCCATGTTGAAATGTCCGCGCTCCACCGTCATTTCCTTTAAGGGCGGCAAGGAAATCACCCGCATGTCCTGGGGCACCGCGGAAAAAGACGTGGTCGATGTTTTGAACACCGCGCTCTGATGCTGACCTTGCTCCTTGCTTTCGTCGCGGGGCTGTTGACCATTGTCAGCCCCTGCGTTTTGCCGCTGGCCCCGATCGTGATTGCCGGGGCCAGAGCCAAAGATATTCGCGGGCCGCTGGCTCTTGCGGCAGGTCTGGCCGTGAGTTTTGGCATAGTGGGCGGCCTGCTCGCATCCCTGAGCATCGAATTTGGCGACAGTGGTCTGGTGCGGAACGCGGCCGCCGCATTGATGATCCTGTTTGGCCTGATTATGCTGGTGCCCGTGCTGGGTTTGAAGTCCGAGAATTTTCTCGGGCCGCTGGCAGGTTGGGCGGACGGGCTTGCCGGGGCCTTGCCCAAAATCGGTCTGGTCGGGCAATTCTTTGCCGGAGTGGTGCTGGCTTTCGCCTGGGCCCCTTGCGTCGGGCCAACTCTGGGCGCGGCCTTTGCGCTGGCCGCCAGCGGCGGCTCTCTGGCCAGCGCCATTGCGGTGATGGGGGTTTTTGCCTTGGGTTCCGCCGTAGCCCTGCTGATCGCCGGGTTTGGTCTGGCCAAACTGGCGTCCAGTGGCAAAATATGGGCACGCCAAAGCGCCAGATTTGGCAGTTCGGCGCTGGCGATTGTGCTGATCTTGATCGGCGTCTCGATCATCACCGGCTTTGATAAAGTGATCGAGACGGCCTTTATCGCACTTATGCCCGATTGGCTGGTGAACATCGCCACCAGAATTTGAGCGGCGCCGCTAGCCCTTGACGCGCAGACTGGAGCGCCCGCCATCCACGCCAATAATCTGGCCGGTAATCCAACTGGCTTGCGGGGTCATCAAAAGCGCCGCCAGACCGGCGATGTCCTCGGGTTCGCCAAGGCGCGGAATCGGGTGCAGCGCGGCAATCGCATTCGCCATGTTTTCGTTGGAGGTGAGCGCTTTGGCCAGCGGTGTTTTGGTCAAAGAGGGCGCAATGGCATTGACGCGGATTTTGGGCGCAAGTTCGGCGGCCAGCGAGCGGGTCAAACCCTCTACCGCGCCTTTGGCCATAGCAATTGACGCGTGCGCGGTGAAACCCTGTGACACGGCTATAGAGGAAAACAGCAAGATTGCGGCATCGCCCTCTGCCGCCTTCAAGGCGGGCAGGGCCGCTTGAACCGCCTTGGCTGCGCCCAGCGCATTGATTTGAAAATCACGCAGGAAATCAGCCTCGGTCAGGCGCGCCAGCGGTTTGAGATTGATCGAGCCGACCGCATAAACCAGACCGCAAAGACCCGCCCCGGCCTCAAGGGTTGCCCGCGCAAACAGCCCGTCGTCAAGCACATCGCCCTGCGTCGCGGTTGCCTCAATCTCGGCCGCCACAGCTTGCAAACGCGCTGCATCCCGCCCGACCAGATGCAGGTGAAAGCCCTGTGTTTTCAACACCCGTGCCGTGGCCGCGGCTATGCCGCTATTGCCGCCATAAATCAAAATGGTTTTGCTCATGTTTTCCCCTAAACGTCTGTGCACTCTGTTTACGCAGCGCGAGGCGCGCGGGATCAAAAAAAGCGCGCGGACAACCAAATCAATGGCATGGCCCTTGCTTGATTTTCTCCAGCTCTGCCTGTTTGGAACTCTAAAAACGCGCCTGTCCAGGAACCATCCATGACCGATTCTCAAACCATTGCGGTGCAATTTGATACGCCCGCCAAGATTGTCGATGAATTTTTGCGGCTGATCATGATTCCGGATCCCGTGTCGGCGAAGCGCTACACCGCGCCGGATTTGCAAATTGTCTTCACCGGCGGGCGGCGCATGCGTGACCCGGCCGAAACCTCGGCCTTCAACGCCGCGCGCTACCGCTGGGTTAAAAAACGCATTGAGCGCACCGAAACCGTTGTCGGTGGAACAGATGCGGAAACGGTGGTTTACAGCCTTGGCACACTCTATGGCGAATGGCCCGACGAGACCCCGTTTGAGGGCAACCGCTATGTTGACCGCTATGTGGTTCGCCACGGGTTGATTGTCCGCATGGATGTATGGAACGACAGCGCCGAATGGTTGCTGAGCGCGACAATTCCCGCATGAGCGCCCGATATTCCGGCGCATTGCCGCATCATGGCAGATTTGACACTGCGCCAATCCATCAGCGCGCCGATTACAGCTGGCCCAACGGGGCGCGGCTGGCCGTTTATATCGGCTTTAATCTGGAGCATTTTGCCTTCGGCGAGGGCATGGGGGCCAATCTTGGCCCGGCCTCGCCGCAGCCCGATGTGCTCAATTATGCCTGGCGCGAATATGGCAACCGCGTCGGTGCATGGCGCTGCCTTGAATTGTTTGACCAACTGGCCCTGCCGACGGCGGCGCTGATCAATACGGCGCTCTACGAGCATTGCCCCGAATTGATCGCCGCCTGCGTGGCGCGCGGCGACGAAATTGTCGGGCATGGCCACACCAATGCCGAGCGCCAGAGTGATTTGAGCGAGGCCGATGAGCGCGCCTTGCTCACACAGTGCCGCGCCAGAATTCTGGCGGCGAGCGGCGTGGCACCAAACGGCTGGCTGTCGCCGTGGATTTCCGAAAGTAAGGTCACGCCTGATTTGCTGGCCGAAACAGGCTATGAATATACGCTCAACTGGTGTCACGACGACCAGCCCACCCTGATGCGAACCCGCAGCGGCAAGGTGCTCTGGTCGATCCCCTACCCGCAGGAGTTGAATGACATTCCGATGATTATGGCGCGGCAGATGGACGCCAAAGACTTTACGCAAATGATCATCGACAATTTTGACGAAATGCTGCAACAGGCGCGCGCGCAGCCCCTCGTGATGGGAATTGCGCTGCATCCCTATATTGTCGGCCAGCCTTATCGTTTGCGGCACTTGCGCCGAGCCTTGCAACATATTGCGGCGGCGCGCGATGCCGGGCAAATCTGGATGACCACACCGGGGCAAATTTGCGCCCATGTTGCAGAACATGCCCATGCGTGAGACGGCGGGCGGCCATCTGGCGCAATCCTCCCGCGGCATGGTCACCAGCCCGCATGAACTGGCCTCTCAGACCGGTCTCGACGTTTTGTCGTCGGGCGGCAATGCGGTTGAGGCGGCGATTACCATAGCAAGTTGTCTTTGCGTGACTTATCCGCATTTTTCCGGATTTGGCGGCGATTCGTTTCTGCTGATCGGCAATGCTCAAGGCGAGGTTTTGAGCATTTCCGGCATCGGGCAGGCGGCGCAAAACTGTGCTGGCTACAGCGGCGCCATTCCGCTGCGCGGCCCGCGCGCCATGCTGACCAGCGCCGCAACGGTCGATGCGCTGGGCAAGGCCTTTGACATCAGCCGCACGCAGCTTGGCGGGCGCAAAAGCTGGGAAGATTTGCTCAAGCCCGCCGCTTTGCTGGCGCGAAACGGCTTCCCGATGTCAGCCTCGCAGGCCTTCTGGCTGAAGTTCAGGCAGCCGGAAATGAGCGCGCTTACCGGCGTCGCTTCAGCATTTTTGATCGAGGGAAAAGTGCCGGAAATCGGCACCGTTATCCGCCAGCCCCATCTGGCGGCGACGATTGAAACTCTGGCCAAAAACGGCCCGCGTGATTTTTATGACGGCGCATTGGCGAAAAAAATCGCTGAAGGCCTGCGCGAGGCTGGCTCACCGCTTGACGCGCTTGATCTGGCGAAAACGCAGGCGCGGATTGAACCGCCCTTGAGCGTCGATTACAGGGGCGGCACCTTGCTGGCGCACCAGCCCCCGACGCAGGGCATCACCACGCTGGAGATCATGGGAATTTTGGAGCGGTTCGATCTCTCCAGCATCAAAGAGGGCAGTGCCGATTTCTACCATCTCCTTGTTGAGGCGGTGAAACAGGCCTTTCTCGATCGAAACCGCTACATTGCCGATCCGGATTTTGTCGAAGTTCCGGCCGCGCACCTGCTGTCAAACCAGAATTTGAACGCCCGGGCCCACCGCATCAGCATGAGCCGAGCCTTGCCGTGGCCCGGGACCTTCCAAAATGGCGATACAGTGTTTATTGCGGCGGCTGATGATCGTGGAAATTCGGTCTCGATGTTGTCGACGATCTATTTCGATTGGGGCAGCGGGATTTTGGTGGGGGACACCGGCCTGCTCTGGCACAATCGTGGCGCCTCTTTTTCGCTTGATCCGGCGCATCCCAATTATCTGCAGCCAGGCAAGCGACCGTTCCACACCTTGAATCCGGGAATGTATCGTAAAGGCGGCAAGATCAATCTGCTGTTTGGAACCCAGGGTGCCGACGGCCAGCCGCAAACCTTGAGCGCGCTGTTGACGCGCTTGATCGATTACAAAATGGACCCGCTCACAGCGCTGGCCCGGCCACGCTTCCTGCTGGGCAAGACCTTCTCCAATGCACAGGACTCGCTCAAACTCGAAGAGGATATCGGCGAAGAAGTGATCGCCGAACTGGCGGCGCGCGGGCATCAGATTGCGCGTATTTCGGCCCAAAGTCCGCTGGCGGGCCATGCCGGCGCGTTTGTTCTTGCACAAAACGGCCTTCTGTCCGGCGCGCATGACCCGCGCAGCGATGGCCGGGCGCTGGGGCTGAAGTGAACCCGTTATGCCAGTCCGGTTCGGCAAACCGCGCGAGAGTGCCGAAGGCCAACAATCCGGCACAGGAGTCCATCGAGAAAAAAGCCTTGGCAAATTTGAAAAACTTGACCCATCATCACGCACCTGAGCGCAACCCTCACCGAATTAAGGTCAAGACATAAACATGCATGCCCCAGCCTCGCCAACCTTCAATCTTCACACTGTCATTCATGGTGAGGCGCAGGGCCCGTTGCTCTACAGCGATACGCCTCTGAGCTTTTGGGGCGGCGTCAACCCGCTGAGCGGCGAAATCATTGATCGGCACCACCCGTTGAGCGGCCAATCCCTGCAAGGCAAAATACTGGCTCTGCCCAAAGGGCGAGGGTCCTGCACCGGCAGCAGCGTCTTGCTCGAGCTGATCCTCAACGGACAAGGCCCGGCCGCGCTGGTTTTGGGCGAACCGGATGAAATTCTTATTCTGGGCGCGCTCATCGCCGCCAAAGTTTTTGGCAAAACCCTGCCGGTCGCGCTTGCGGCGGGCGATGACTACGTCCGTCTTGCCGACACCCGCCGGTTGTCCCTGACCCCGACCGGTCAGGCCGCATTCACCACGCCCTCGCTCACACTGAGCGAGGCCGATCAAGCCATGCTCTCCGGCGCGCAAGGCCCCGCCCGCCAGCTCGCCATGCAAATTCTGGTCGAAATGGCGCAAATTCAGGGTGCGGAAATGCTGATCGACATTACGCAAGCCCATATTGACGGCTGCATCTATACCGGGCCGGGCGGGCTGCTCTTTGCCGAAAGGTTGCGCGATCTGGGCGGAAAGGTCGCGGTGCCCACCACGCTCAATGCCATTTCGGTGGATCGGCATCGCTGGCGCGCGCAAGGCATTGACGCGGGGTTTGGCGTGCCGGCCGAGGCGCTGGCCCAGGCCTATGTCGATATGGGGGCCAGCCCAAGCTACACCTGCGCGCCCTATCTGCTCGACAGCGCGCCAAAATTCGGCGATTGCATCGGCTGGGCCGAATCCAATGCGGTCGCTTATGCCAATAGCGTGCTCGGCGCGCGCACCGCCAAAAATGCCGATTTTCTTGACATTTGCATCGCATTGACCGGCCGCGCCCCGCTGGCCGGTGCCCTGCTGCAACAAAATCGCTATGCAACTCTGCATATCCATCTGCCGCAAATCGGCGAAGTGGACGATTCATTTTATCCGCTGCTGGGCCATCACATCGGAGACATGTGCGGGCCGCATGTGCCGCTGATCAGCGGGCTGGAAGCGCACAATCCCGGGCCGGATGATCTCAAGGCCTTTGCCGCCGCCTTTGCCACCACCAGTTCCGCCGCCATGTTTCACATCCACAAAATCACCCCCGAAGCAGCCAGTGTTGAGGCCGCTTTAGGCGGAATAGCTCCGCACTCAACCATTCACATCCACCCTGAGGAGTTGCGGCAAAGCTGGCACCATCTCAATACGGCACGACAGGGGCGCGTTGATCTTGTCGCGCTGGGCAATCCGCATTTGTCGCTCAGCGAAATCCGAAAAATAGCCGCTCTGGTCGCGGGCCGCGCGCGCCATGACCAGACTGTGCTGGCCCTGACTTTGGGGCGGGCGGTTTATGCGGCAGCCGAGGCCGAGGGCTTGATCGCCACCCTCACCGGTTTTGGCGCGCAGATCATCACCGACACCTGCTGGTGCATGATCGAAGCCCCGCTCATCCCGCCAAAAGCCGAATATATCATGACCAATTCGGGCAAATATGCCCATTATGCGCCGGGCTTGACCGGCTGCACCATGCATTTTGGCACGCTTGCCGCCTGTATAGAAGCGGCCTGCACCGGGCTCGCCTCACCCATAGAGCCAGCGCGCCATCAGGCTGTAAAGCGGTAGCCCCAAGACGATGTTGAAAGGGAACGTGATCGCCAGCGAGCAGGTCAGGTAGTATCCGGGATTGGCTTGCGGCAGCGCG
>Ga0209067_10001336_pt1 | contig 15280 bp, 11 predicted proteins | sample ColStrG_CSR_2013_FD_187199 | JGI IMG/M metagenome (GOLD analysis project Ga0209067, IMG submission 187199) | Freshwater sediment microbial communities in response to fracking from Pennsylvania, USA - Cold Stream Run_MetaG_CSR_2013 (SPAdes)... | ecosystem: Environmental > Aquatic > Freshwater >...
GATTGCGATAGCGCTCCACCAGGGCAATCAGAAATTTTTCGGCGGCGGCGCGGACTTCGGGATTGTCGAGGCAGAGGCCTGGAAAGCCGCCGGTTGCGCTGCTGCCGCCGATGCTGCTGTTCAGCGTGGTTCCGTCGCTGGCGCGGTAGCGGGCGTAGGCATACTTGCGGTACGCCCACTCGGGCGCCGAAGTAACCAACTCGGCGATGACTACTTTGATGCCGTTCTGCGCCGCCAGGTCCATCATCCGGTCGTAATCGCGCCAGTCGTAATTGCCGGGCGCGGTCTCGATGGCGCCCCACATGAACCAGTGGCGGAAGATGTTCATGCCGATGCGGGCGGCGGTCTGATGATCGCGGGCCCAGTCCTGCTCTGGCGGGTTGGACTTGCGGAAGTAGACCGCGCCGTAGGGGAAGACGAGGTCCGCGCCCGCACACGAAATGGCCAAAACGATCGGGCACAACATGCCCAGTGGGGAGGAACGCATACGGGTACGGTATCACGGGCGTGGCGGCGGCAATCCGGAGCACGGCCAGGAATGGCCGTGTTACTTTGGATAGGGAAAATCAACCGTGAAAGTCGTTGCCGGAGTCGACCTTGGCGGAACCGCCATTAACTATACGATCGTGAACGCGCAGGCCCAGTTCCTCATTGAAGGACTCTGCGAGCACCCCGCGCTTTCGACACAAGGGCCGGACGTCTGCCTCCGGCAGATCGAGGACGGTCTGAAGACCGCCGTCGCCAGAGCCGGGGTTGGTTTGGACGACGTAGTTGCTATCGGCCTGGACACGCCCGGTCCGGCGAGTTCCACTGGGGTCCTGAGCGCGCGCGGTTCCACCAACTTCGTGCATGCCGATTGGGCCGGATTCGATATCCGCCACAACCTCGAAGCCCGTCTCGGCCGCCCTGTCACCTACCTCAACGATGGCAACGCCGGGGCCCTCTGGGGCCACTTTTCGATCTTCGGGGCCGATAGCGGGCAGACCTCCATCTCCGCTGTGATCGGCACCGGCCTCGGCGGCGGCGTGATCGTGGATGGCAATGTCGTCAAGGGCAAAAACGGCTTCGGCGGAGAACTCGGCCATGTGCTCATTCCGTACCAAAGCATTGCCGGTACCGAAGGCCTGAAGCCGGAATGCAACTGCGGCCGCATCGGCGACCTGGAGTCGCTCTGCTCCCTCACCGCCATCGCCAGAACGCTCCTGCCCTACTTCCTGCCTCGCTATCCGGATCACGCATTCGCCAAACGCGAGTTGCAGCAGTCGGCCAAACTGGTGCGCGGGATGGCCGAGAAGGGCGATCCTCTCTGCCGCGACATCTTCCGCGTGCAGGCCCACGCGCTCGGCCTGTTCTTCGACGAGATGGTGAACACTTTCGACCCGGATGTGTTGATCATCGGGGGCGGGGCTCTGGAGACCGGAGTGGAGTTCCAACACTGGTTCATCTCCGAGACCCGCGCCGGCATGCCCGGCCAGCGCGCAGAGCAGGTGGGCATTCCCATCCATGTGATGCCCAACGGCGATACCGCCGGCGCGCGGGGCGCGGCCATCGAAGCGCTCCAGTTCGCGCGGCACGGAAGTCTGCTTTAAACGCGGACGCGCCGGGGTTCACCGTAAACAAAACGTTGTCCCTGGGGTCCCACTTGCCGGACCGCTCAGTTGCCTGGCTGAACGTGGCGCTTTTCCGCAGGCTCGAGCGCCCCGAGGGCGCGTGGCTCAATATGGTGGCCCTGATGGTCGGCCGATGGACCCTTGCCGGACCAACAGACCCGGAACAGCCAACCCTCGGAATCGCAAGCGGTTGCCGCGGCATCCGGCTTGCCCGTGCCGCAATTCTCAACATCGCGGACGAGGAAGCAGACTCAGACGGCGACCTTGCCACCCGCTTCCCTCGAAGCCTCGTCGCTCTGGAAGAGGAGCAGGAAAGGCCGGGAACTTTTCCCGCCCCAGCAGTGTCTACCTGTTTGCAAGGCAGGAGTTTTCCTGGTAGTTTGAAGTCAGGCTGAATGCGAGGTTGCCGGTGGCCACTTCAATCTTCGAATTGAACCCGGAACGAACTGCGGCGATCGCCGAGCAAGAGGATCTCCGGCTGGTGGAGTCCCTGCGCGATGGTTCGGAATGTGCTTATGAGGAGCTAGTCACCCGCTTCCAGCAGCCCGTATACGCCTTGGCGCTGCGGCTGCTCGACGATCAGTCCGAGGCTTGCGACGTCGTCCAGGAAGTGTTTCTCAAGGTCTTCCGGAACGTCGCCAACTTCCGCGGGCAGAGCACTTTGAAAACGTGGATCTATCGAATTACGGTCAACGAGGCCCACAACGCCCGGCGGTGGTTCTTCCGCCACCGCCGGCGCGAAGTGGAACTCGATACCAACCCCGACGAGAGCCGCAATTGGAAGGAGATTTTACCTGACGGTAGCCGGTCGCCCTTCGATGTTGCCTCCGACCAGGAGCAGCACGTCATGATCGAAGAGGCACTGGATCGAATCAACCCCATTTTCCGCGAAGCCGTGGTGCTGCGCGATATCACAGACCTGAGCTATGAGGAAATTGCGGAGGTTATAGGAGTTTCCCTTGGGACCGTCAAATCCCGGATCCTCAGGGGCCGCGATGCCCTGAGGGAAGAACTGGCTGGGAACCTGAAATCCAGGCCGGCCCTGCAATTGGTGCCTAAAACGGCAGAGTAATGCTATGAGTTGCGAGAACGTGCAAGAACTGATCTCTTTACTGCTTGACCGGAGGCTTTCAGAAGGCGAGCGGGAGAACGTGTTGGCGCACACCAGACGATGCCGCAAATGCGGCGCGCACCTCGAAACCTTGCAGGAGATGCGCGCGGCCCTCCTCGGTCTGGCCCAACCGTCCGTGCCGCCTGGCCTGACCGCGCGGCTGCGGGTGCTGGCTTCCCACGAACGTAACCGCTACCTCGCGCGCCTGAATTTCGGCGCCCGCCTCCAGGACTGGTCGGAATGGATTCGGTTGGCGTTCGACAACCTGATGCGGCCCTTTGCCTTGCCGTTTACCGGCGGCATCGTATCGGCGTTACTGGTGTTCAGCCTGCTGGTTCCGAACCTGAGTTTTCCGCACAATTACGGCGATGAAACTTACACCATCGACTTCACCTTCCCCGATGGCGCCGTGGTGGGAGCCACCGACGATGTCGACAACGCTCCCCGAATCGAACCGGTCGGTGTGGCCATCCTGCCCGGCGAACGGGCCATTGACCTCGTCATCGACGATCAAGGCAAGGTCAGGGGAGGCGTGGTGATGCACGGCGACCTGACGCCCGACATGATCAACGTCATTCTGCTCTCCCGCTTCACGCCCGCGACCTATTCGGGCCAGCCCACCTGGGGACAGATTCGGGTGGTCTTTCCTCATCACCGCCGCGGCTTTCGGAGCTGATGGGTCTGGGGCGCCCCTAATCCGGTGCCGCAAAGGCTCGGCCAGCACTTCCTGATTCAGGGCGGCATCCTGGAACGAATCGCCGCGGCCGCTTGTCCGGCCGCGGTAGACCTAGTCATCGAAATCGGCCCCGGCAAGGGCTCTCTCACCGAAAAGCTGCTGAAGCGCGCCAACCGGGTGGTCGCCATCGAAGTCGACCGCGACCTGGTGGAGCACCTGCGCCGTAAGTTCGACGGCGAGAGGCGCCTGGAGATCGTCCACGCCGACATCCTCCAGACCGACCTCGCCAAATGGGGCCGCGCCCCCATCGCCGGCAACCTTCCTTACTACATCGCTTCGCCGATACTCGAAAAGGCCGTGCGCCTCGACACGCCGCGCGCCGTGTTCCTGATTCAGAAGGAGGTCGCCCAGCGCCTGATCGCCCGTCCCGGCAGCCGGGAGTACGGCTACCTCACCGTGCAAACCGCCCTCTTTGCCGACGTCCGGCTGCTCTTCGAGGTGAAACCCAACGCCTTCCTGCCGCCACCCAAGGTCGATTCCGCGGCAGTCCTCCTGGAACCCCGCGTTGGCGATCTCGACCTGCCCGACCCGGACGCCTTCCTCCGCTTCGTCAGCCACTGTTTCCGCCAGAAGCGCAAAACCCTCCGCAACAATCTCGCCCCGATCTACGGAAAGGAAGTCATCGACGCCTGGCCGGAAGCCCCCTTGCGGGCCGAGAAACTGTCGCTGCAACAATTCGCCGACATGTACCGGCGGCTCTAAACTAAAAAGGGGTAAACCATGCCACTCGGGCGCCTCCTGATCACCGTGGGTCTGCTGCTGGTCGCGGCCGGCGTGGTGGTCCTGCTGCTGGGCCGTCTGCCGATCCGGCTTGGCCGCTTACCCGGCGACATCTACCTTCAGGGCAAGAACTCCACCTTCTATTTTCCGATCGTGACCTGTTTGCTGATCAGCGCGGTGGTGTCGTTGGTGATGTGGATTTTGCGGCGTTGAATGGGGGCAAGCCGGAAGGCCCGGCTAGCTATCTTCTGATTATCCGGTTGCTTCAGCAAGCCACCAAATGTTGTGGTCAGCGACACCGCGTGCTAGGGGCGTGCCAGCCGCGTCTTTCGATTCCGGCGTACTTCAATTGGCCGATTGCGCGCTCGTGCCCGAAAGGCGCCTACAGGGGCGCAAAAAGACCAACAGCGGGCCTCTGCCAGGGGCCGAACTTTGATCGCGCCCTCGCGTAGCCTGCCCAAAACACAATATGTTGGGGCTTGCTGAAGCAACCGGATAATCAGAAGCTATCTTTGGCCAGCAGCAGGTGTTCACCATCGGCCGGAGAAGACCACCAAGCCGGCGGCCAAGATCGAAGCCGCAAATCACAAAGCGGATGTCGCGATTCAGAAGCTTGTGGATCTCGTCGCGGCGTAGGCTGGCTGATCGTTCCCACACTATGCCTCAGAATCGAACCGCCGCGCGTAGCTCATCGCTGGCTGCTGACAGCTTACGCACACGCCGCTCCCGTTCACACCGGCAAGTCTGCGAGACCAATTCTCAGATTTTGCGGGCCTACGCCGCTTCGCGGTCGGCCAGGCGGCTGCCCACCGACGCCACCTGCACGGCCTTGGCCACGCCGAAGGCGCGGAGAGCCTTCACCAGCAGCCAGGATGGATCGAACTCCCACCACGCCAACCCGTGGCGCGCCGACGTGGGGTGCGCATGGTGGTTGTTGTGCCAGCCTTCGCCGAAACTGACGATGGCCACCCACCAGGTGTTGCGCGAATCGTCGCGCGTGTTGAAGCGGCGGGCGCCCCACATGTGCGTGGCCGAATTCACCGCCCAAGTGGCGTGCAGCCCGACCACCACGCGCAAGAACGTGCCCCATAGCATCATGGGAAGGCCGCCAATGGCCCACATTGCCAGGCTGGTCACCGTAATTGGAATCCAGTGATAGTCGTTCAGCCAGACGTAGAAGCGGTGTTTGGCCAGATCGGGCGAGTACTTCGACATGAGCTTGGTGTTGGCGTGATTCGCCTCCCCAAAGAGAATCCAGCCCACATGCGACCAAAAGGCGCCATCGCGCGGCGAATGCGGATCGCCCTCCTGGTCGGAGAACTGATGGTGCAGGCGATGCGTGGCCACCCAGAAAATCGGCCCGCCTTCCAGCGTCAGGCTTCCGCAAAACGCGAAAAAGTATTCCAGCCACAGCGGCACCCGGTACGACCGGTGAGTGTGCAGACGGTGATAACCCATGCTGATGCCCAAACCCGTAGCGATGTAATACATCACGGCGGCCACCAACAGATTCCGCCAGCTAAACATGAACAGGGCGGCAATGGCGCCAATATGGAAAATGGCGAGAACGATGGCGGTAAACCAGTTGATCCCCAGACGCTTGGAAATGGCGGCGGCTCTTTTCATGGATTTCCCTCAGGAGTGGCGCTACTTACATTCTCAAGCTAGCAAGGGTTGGGCTAGTGTTTTGTAAGACTTGTGTAATTTCAAGGGGATACGGGAGGGGAGCCTACTGAACCAGGGGGACCGGCACAGCCTCTTCCAGCCGCACGCGGGGGCGCCGGCTATCGGCGTGATGCGTCTCCTTCACTTGATACATCTTCTTGTCCGCGGCGGCCAGCAGTTTCTCGGTGTCGGCTCCGTCTTGCGGAAAGGTGGCGTGGCCTGCACTAAGCGCGATAATCTCCTCGCCGCAAACCTCGCGGCCGGCGGAAACGGCCATCTCGCAGAGTTCCCGTTCTCTTCGCTCGAGGGCTTCCTGGGGGAGGTCGCGCACCACCAGAACGAACTCGTCCCCTCCCATGCGCGCCACAAAGTCGCCGGCCCGGCAGGACGACTTCAAACCCCGCGCCACCAACCGCAAAACCTGGTTCCCTTCCAGATGGCCAAAGCGGTCGTTCACCTCCTTAAAGTGGTCCAGATCGATGACCACTATGGTCAGCGACCCACCCGCCGACTTGCAGCGCGCCAGTTCCTGGTCGATGTGAACGAACAGCGGGCGGACGTTCGGCAGTCCGGTCAGTTGATCGGTTTGCGCCGACGTTTGGGCAGCCTGGTACTGGCTGGTGTTTTCGATGGTCAGGCTGATCTTGGAGCTGATCGCTTCCACGATGCGCAGATGGTCTTGGGTGAAGGCATCGGGCTGCGCATGGTAAAGCGTGAGCGTGCCAAGCACTCCCGCAGGCCCTTCGAGCGGCACGGCCAAGGCCGACCGCAGGTACGCGCCCGTTTCCGGATGGGACAAACACCCGGGATCCAACGCCCCACGGCCATTCACGATGGGCCTGCCGTTGCTGGCCACCCATCCGGATAGCCCCTCGTTCACCCCGATCTCGGTTTTGGCTAACCACCGGGCGCCCTCCCCGCCGAAATAGTGGGGAATCAGCTTGTCTTCGCGGAGCAGCCGGATGGCCATGGCGTCGTGCGGGATGAGTTCGCGCAGCCGGGTTGCTAGTAGCGCAAGCGTGTCCTCCAGGCGCAATGAGCTGCCGAGGTCGCGGGTGATCTCGTGCAGCGTCTGGAACTCCTGCCGGGCCGCCGCGATCGATAGGATGAAGTCCATCGGCATATCCGTGCGCTCATCCTCGCCACCGGCGGCTTCCAGGCCCGAATGCGGCGACCCTCCGGCGGCGATGCGCAAATCGGCGGGCAACTCCACCAGGTCGGATGTAGCCGTCTTGGCCGTCTTTTCCCATTCCACGAAGTGCCGCGCCAGCACCTCCACCACCCTTGGATCGTAACTCCTGCCCGATTCCCCCACCACGAACGCCATCGCCTGTTCCGTCGTCATAGCCGTGCGGTACGGACGGTCCGTCGTCAGCGCGTCAAAGCAATCGACCACCGACAGAATACGCGCGCCCATCGGTATCTGCTCGCCAGCCAGCCCGAAGGGGTAACCGCTGCCGTCCCATTTCTCATGATGGGCCTTCACAATGGGCACTACCGGGTAGGGGAATTTCACGCACTCCAGAATTTCCGCCCCCACCAACGGGTGGATTTTCATCTTTTGGAATTCCGCGGCCGTCAGCCGTCCCGGCTTGGAAATGATATACTCCGGCACCGCCAGCTTGCCTATATCGTGCAGTAGCGATGCCGGCTTGAGCGCCTCGATCTCGGCTTCGGCGATCCCCAACTCCTGGGCAATCTGCAGGGAGTAGGCCTGCACCCGGTACAGGTGTTTGTGCGTGGTGGCATCCTTGGCATCGATGGCCAGCGCCAGTGCCTTGATGGTGCGCAGGTGCAGGTCGGCGACCTCGCTGACGTGCTGTTTCTCCTCCTGCAGACGGCTCAGGTAGAGGCGATAAGAGCGGTCGAGCAGGTAGATTCCGGGGAAAACCAGGACCGCGTATTGCCAGCCGAACTGGCGGTTGCAGACATGAATCAGCCCCGTCAGGGCCGCGCCGAAAATGTACTGCGGCGCCGTCCAGAAGAAGTTCTCACGCCAAACCAGGACGGTATTCTTCCTTTCCGTCAGCGCGATGATCTCCGAGACCACCAGGGTGTTCACCAGAAAATAGCTGAGCGAGGCGCAGAGCAGCAATACCGGCAGGCTATCGTCCACCATGCGGAGTATGGAGGCGTGGTACACGACGTCGCACAGAACCCCACAAAATGCGGCGTTTCCGAGATTAAAGGCGAGCTGTGACGCTTTCGGCCGGACCTTCGCGGCCACCAGGCACTGGGCCAGCGTAGCTCCGCAACTGATGAGCAGCGTGTCTGGCCTTTGCAGTTCCACGGCTCCCAGCAGAATGAAGATAAAGTTCACCGACAAGGTCCCGGTTACTCCGGGCAAGGTGACCTTCAGCCGCGAGGAGAGAGCCGCCAGAACCAGGTAGACAAGGGACTGGAAGGTATGCCCGGTGTGCCACTGCGCTTGGCCCAAGGTGACGGCGGCGGCCAGGAATCCGGTAACCGCGACCAGCGTGATGAAGGACCTTGCAGCTCGGGACATCTCTTTGTTTCTTATCGGTTGAATGCAGGATTATCGTTAGGGCGGGGAGGATGGATGGGGTTCCCGGGCAAGTTTACCTCGCCCGGGTCGTGAACCGGTCGCATTGACGGTCGGGGCGGCGACCGGACCGGGCCGCCGTGCGGAAGCAACGCCGGCTCTTCGAGGCTGCTCCCCGCCACAAGCTCTGGCGGCGTTTGGAGTTATCGCTGACCGCGGGTGACAGCCCCGGCCGAGCCGGCGCCAGGTACTGGCCGGGGGTGGAACGCAGGGGATGCTGGATTCGGCTTCCTGCCTTTCCAGCAATTATGCGAAGACCGTCTCTACTTGTCCCCGTAAACGGCGATGTTGATTGCTTCCGAGGAGATGTTGGAGCCCCACAGCGCGTTGGAGCCCCACAACGCGTTAGTCCCCCAGACGGCCGTGAAACCCTGCGTCGTGCTGGTGCCCCAGACCGCGGTGCTGCCCCACAGGGCGTTACTCCCCCACAGCGCGTTAGTTCCCCATACCGCAGTGCTGCCCCACAGCGCGTTGGTGCCCCATACCGCCGTATTGGCAAACACCAGGTACACGTTTCCGCTCGTGGCGTCGTAGCGAGCGGTGGGCGATAACGCGGCCTTTTGGGCCACGTCCGTGTTGCTCAGAGCGGCCCAGACGTCCAGGTACCCGGCCCCGATGGTGAACAGGTCGTATTGACTGGTGAACGTCTGGCCGGTGACCGGATCGGTCGCCGTGCTGAATGCCGGAAAGCTCTTCGTGGCCGTCTTCATCAGCCGTGCTTTCACCGTGTCCGGACTGAGCGAGCCGTCTTTCTCCAGCAGCAGGGCTGCCGCGCCGCTGGCCACCGCCGCTGCCATGCTGGTGCCGCTGAGCTTGTAGTAACTGGGCGAGGGAAAGGTAGAGGTCGTGTTGACGTAATCGCTCAGCGGAATCACGTTGGCCGGGTAGGTGGTGATGGAGAAACCGAAGTTGGCCAGCAGCGACCCCAGAAGGTTGCCGGGCGCTACCAGGTCGGGTTTCACCACGTGATCGATCGCCGCCGGCCCCTTGGAACTGTAACTGGTGATCAGGTCGTCGGTACGCGCGGCGGTGCCCATGGTGCGCATGGCCCCGACGGTGATGACAGAGGGGTCGTTGCCGGGCGAAGCAATCAGGCCGTACCCGTTGGTGCCGAAGGTATTGTTGCGCCCTTCGTTGCCGGCGGCCACCACCACCACGATGCCCGCCTTCCAGGCCTTTTCCACTGCCTGGCACAGCGGATCGGTCTGGTAGCTTTCATAGACCGGCCGGCCCAGCGACAGGTTGATCACCCGGATGTTGTAAGCCGATTTCAGGGCAATCGCCTGCTGTAGTGCCGCGATGACGGCGCTGTCGGTTCCCTGTCCGTTGTTGTCCAGAACGCGCAGGTTGATGAAATTGACAGCCGGGGCCACCCCTTTGATGGTGTTGGTGAAGAAGGATCCCGTCGAACTGAAGCCGTTGCCGCCGATCAAGCCGGCCACGTGCGTCCCATGCCCGAACTTGTCGGCCGTGGAGGCGTCTCCCGGCACGAAGGACTGGGCATAGACAACCCGCGATTGCATGCCCGACCATAGGTCGAGATGGTTGCCGATGCCGCTGTCAACCACAGCTACGCCGATGCCCCTGCCGTCCCAGGCGTATTTCCAGGCAATGTCGCCGTTGATGGCCGGGGGCGCGTACTCGTAGGAACTGGCGGCGACCGGCCGGTCGGCCGAGATATAGGCGACGTCCGGGTCGTTCGCCAGTTGGCCTATGGCGGCGGCGGGCACGGAGTAGAGAGCACCATTCACCGTATCCAGGCCGGCTTTGAATGTGCCGCCCTTAGCCTGGATCTTTTGATGATGCTTTCCAGTGGGGGCGGCGTTGAATTGAACGATTACGTCCACGGTGGTGTTGGGATCGCGACTGATCAGGTCCGAAGCGATCTTGAGGTTTCCGGCATAGGCTTGGCTACAGATGGTAACGGCCAGAAAAAGAACCGCCGATGAGTGTTGCATCAAGACAATCTCCTTTTAGGTACTTATCGCCACTTATGGCGATTCCAATAGCCCAATCGGTTGTCTGATTAGGTGCCTCCTAATACGCTGGTACCTCTCACGGCGTGGTTGGGGGGTTAGGGGTTGGGGTAGATGGTAGATATGTGAGGCAAGAGTGCGATTGAAGATTTTGCGTTGAGGATGCTGGATGCGGCTTCCTGCCTTTCCAGCGGTTTTTGGAAGGGAAATGCCTATCTGTCCCCGTAGATGGCGATATTGATCGCTTCCGGTGAGGAGATCGCGGTCGAGGCGTTGAGCGAGGCGGCGCCGGCGGTGCTCGAACCCCACAACGCGTTCGTCCCCCACACTGCCGTGAAGCCCTGCGTCGTGCTGGTGCCCCAGACCGCGGTGCTGCCCCACAGGGCGTTACTCCCCCACAGAGCGTTGGTTCCCCAGACCGCGGTGGTCCCCCACACGGCTGTGCTCCCCCATACCGCCGTATTGGCAGTCACCAGGTACACGTTGTGGCTTTTGGAGTCATACCTCACCGCGGGCGATAGCGCGGCCTTTTGCGCCACGTCCGTGTTGCTCAGGGCAGCCCAAACGTCCAGGTACCCCGCCCCGATCGTGAACAGGTCGTATTGACTGGTGAACGTCTGCCCGGTGGCCGGATCGGTCGCCGTGCTGAACGCCGGAAAGCTCTTCGTGGCCGTCTTCATCAGCCGCGCCTTTACCGTGTCCGGAGTCAGCGAGCCGTCTTTCTCCAGCAGCAGGGCCGCCGCGCCGCTGGCCACCGCCGTCGCCATGCTGGTGCCGCTGAGTTTATAGTAACTGGGCGAGGGGAAGGTATAGGATGTGTTGACGTAGTCGCTAACCGGGATGACGTTGGCCGGGTAAGTGGTGACGAACAAACCAAAGTTGGCCAGCAGCGACCCGAGCAGGTTGCCCGGCGCCACCAGGTCGGGCTTGGCCACGTGGTCGATCGCCGTCGGCCCCTTGGAACTGTAGCTGGTAATCAGGTCGTCGGTACGCGTCGCGGTGCCCATGGTGCGCATGGCCCCGACCGTGATGACATAGGGATCGTTGCCGGGCGAAGCGATCAGGCCGTACCCGCTGGTGCCAAAGGTATTGTTGCGGCCTTCGTTGCCCGCCGCCACCACCACCACGATGCCCGCCTTCCATGCAGCTTCCACCGCCTGGCAGAGCGGATCGGTCTTGGAACTCTCATAGACCGGCCTGCCCAGCGACAGGTTGATCACCCGGATGTTGTAGGCCGATTTCAGCGCAATCGCCTGCTGTAGCGCGGCGATGACGGCGCTGTCGGTCCCCTGGCCGTTGCTGTCCAGGACCCGCAGGTTGACGAAGCTGACGGCCGGGGCCACTCCTTTGATGGTGGCGGTGAAGAAGGATCCCGTCGAGCTGAAGCCGTTGCCGCCGATCAAGCCGGCCACATGCGTGCCGTGGCCGAACTTGTCCGCCGTGGAAGTGTCGCCGGGCACGAAGGACTGGGCATAGACAACCCGCGATTGCTGGCCCGCCCATAGGTCGAAATGGTTGCCGGCGATGCCGCTGTCAATCACAGCCACGCCGATGCCACTGCCGTCCCACCCGTACTTCCAGGCGATGTCGCCATTGATGGCCGGGGGCGCGTACTCGTAGGAACTGGCATTGACCGGCCGGTCGGCCGAGACATAGGCAATGTCCTCGTCGTCGGCCAGTTGTTGGATGGCGGCGGCGGGCATGGAGTACAGAGCGCCGTTCACTGCGTCCAGGCCGGCTTTGAGGCTGCCGCCCTTGTTATGAATCTTCTGATGCCCCTTTCCGTTGGAAGCGGTGTTGAACTGCACGATCACATCCACCGTGGAGTCGGGATCGAGATTTTCCAGATCCTTCGCGATCTTCCAAGACTCTGCGTTGGCCTGGCTCCAGGTGATGAAAGCAAAAGCAGTGATACTCAGTATTCGTTTCATGGAAAATAGGTCTCCCTGTTTGATGAAAGAATAGGTTAGTTTTCGCCTTTGATGGACAGCGCCTCGGAGAAGGGCTGAGAGGTACCCCAGACGACGTTAGTCCCCCAGACTACATTGAAGCCCGTTAGCGTGCTAGTGCCCCAGACTACGTTGTCGCCCCACACAATGTTCGTGCCCGAGACGGCATTGGTGCCCCAGACCACGTTGGTGCCCCACAGCCCACTCGTGCCCCAGACCACGTTGTTCGCCAGAACCACCGAGACCGTGCCTGTGCTGGCGTTGTACTGCGCGACTGGAGACGCGGCGGTGCCCTGCGCCAGATCGGAGCTGTTCAGCGCTGCCCAGACATCCAGATATCCGGCGCCGATCGTGAAGATGTCATAGCGGCTGGTATAGCAAATGCTCGTGACCGGGTCGCAAGCCACGCTGCTTACGGGAAAGTTCTTGGTGGCGGTCTTCATCAGACGCGCTTTGACCTGGTCCGGCGTCATGCTTGGATTCTGCTGGAGCAGCAAGGCTGACGCTCCGCTGACCATGGGAGCGGCCATGCTCGTGCCGCTCAGGGTGAAGTAGGATGAGGACATTCCCTGGTAATTGGTGCTCTTATAGAAGCTCACCGGCACCTGGTTGTTGGGATAATTGGTGATCAGGGCGCTGTTGGGGGAGCGTGCGGAAACGATCTGGTTGCCGGGCGCCACCAGGTCGGGCTTGACCACGTGATCGAGCAGCGTGGGACCTTTGGAGCTGTAGCTGCCGATCACGTCGTCGCCGCGGGACACGGTGCTCATATCCTTCATGGCGCCGACCGTGATCACAAAGGGGTCGTTGCCAGGCGAGGTGATGGTGTCGTACCCGTTGGTGTTCATGGAGTTGTCCCGGCCGTTGTTGCCGGCGCTGACCACCACCACGATGCCCGCGTTCCAGGCTGCCTCCACGGCCTGGCACAACGGATCGAGCGTATAGCTTTCCGTCACTTGGCGGCCCAGCGACAGGTTGATGACGCGGATGTTGTACTGGCTTTTCAGGCTGATGGCCTTTTGAATGGCGTTGATAACCGCGCTATCGGTGCCGCTGCCGCTGGCGTCCAGCACGCGCAGGTTGATCAGGTTCACCTTGGGGGCGATGCCGCGAAAGGTATAGATCATGTTGGAACCCGTGGAATTCGCGCCGTTGCCGCCAACAATGCCGGCAACGTGAGTGCCATGGCCATAGGCATCGTTGGTGGTTGTGTCGTTGGGCACAAAACTCTGCGCGTAGACCACGCGAGAACTGCTGCCATTCTGGAGATCCGGGTGGGACGCATAAATACCGCTGTCGATCACAGCCACGCCGACGCCGGTGCCGTTCCAGCCATACTGCAGGGCGATGCTGGCATTGACGGCGGGCTCGGCGAACTCGAGATGCCCACTCACTGGCCGGTCGGGAGTCACATAGCGGACCTTCGGATTGGTCGCCAGTGCCTTAATCGAGTTCCCCGGCAGGGTGTAGGATGCGCCCTTGATGCCGTCAAGCAATTGTTTCATTTTGCCGCCGCCGCCACCGTTGATGCTGACGCCGTCCAGATCGCCTTGCGAAGGCGAAGCGTAAAACTGCACGATGACGTCCGTGGTGGCCGTCCCGCTGATGTTCTGAAGTTCTTTCGATAGTTTCGATGACTGTGCGAACCCAATGCTCGCGAAGCAAGCTAGCACTCCGAGAACCAGATACCTCTGGAAACGGGGGGCACGCACGGAGCGCCCCTCGCCATGCTCGGAAAGTGGCCGGCTTGGGCGATTGGCGGGAACGAAGTTGAATGAACGTAACACTTGGTGTTTTCTCCTGACCTTGCATAGGCAAGCCGGAGACCACCACCGCCGAAGCGCTAACGGGCTTTCTTATGAATCAGATACGCGGGTATGGAACTTTGGTTCAGGGACAAACTGGCGCAGGGGCAGGCGGCGCGCCGCGCGCATCAGCTTACACATCAGCAGGATGGACGCGATTGGGACAAAATGTCCCGAGGAAGACTCAGGTGTCCCTGAAGGGCGGCGCGCAGGCCCGGCCTAAAAGGCAACTCGTGATCTCACGTGAGCGTGGACCTAACTGGCTGGACCATGAAGTCCGCCGTCAGGCGCCAGGAGGCAGCCCGTAGTAGGTGTAGACTGCGCCGCCGGTGACAGCCAAAGAGGTGGAACGAGCGTCAATCCAAGGACCTCAGCAGAGACAACACTATCCCGCCAGAACCGGGTAGAAGATGAGTTGGAATGTTTGCCCGGAGCGCCACTCCGGCCGTTCGGGGTCAACTGCGCCGGGCAGAAATCAGGTAATACCGGCTAACGGCTGCAGATTCGCGGAGGAGGCGTGGCCTCCCTGTCGGCTGGCAAGTGGTCGGGGCGGACAGTTGGGCTGGACAGGTCCAACCTACTTTAGTAGCGGAGCGCGCCGGCCCGCATGAGTTTGCGGGCGTGTACGGTCAGCCGCAGCCGCGCCGCGGAAACATGGCGCAAACGCGCGTAGCGGTAAGCCAACGTCTTCGCTTGCGGCTCGGTTAAGCCCGGGGCCTCCCAGTCGCCCGACGCCAGATACGCCCCGATCTTCGCGGCCCGCTTGTCCGGGTCGTCCTCGAAGTCGAAGTCCTCCGTCGGGTGATACGCCGCCACCAGCTGGTAATGAAATAGCTCCTCGCGCAAGGCCTTCTTGAGGTCCGGGAGCCGCTCGCCCGCGACCAGCAGAACGGCGCCCTGGCCGGACTCGGCCGCGCGGCGTAGAGCCGCGAGCATGCCCAACTCGTCCGGTCCCGCGGCGCAACTGCCCCTCCGGCGCGCTACTGCGCGGCAGAACTTTGTGGTCCGCCCTGGCCTTGGCGAACTCGCGCCCCGGGCGGCCTACTGGATGCGGCTTCCTGCCTTTCCAGCGGTTTTTGGAAGGGAAATGCCTATCTGTCCCCGTAGATGGCGATATTGATCGCTTCCGGTGAGGAGATCGCGGT
>Ga0209067_10001337_pt1 | contig 15277 bp, 15 predicted proteins | sample ColStrG_CSR_2013_FD_187199 | JGI IMG/M metagenome (GOLD analysis project Ga0209067, IMG submission 187199) | Freshwater sediment microbial communities in response to fracking from Pennsylvania, USA - Cold Stream Run_MetaG_CSR_2013 (SPAdes)... | ecosystem: Environmental > Aquatic > Freshwater >...
CCAGAATATATTCCTCCTCACGCGCAGCGAGATCCAGGATGTCGTCGCTTAAATCCGTCTCACTGTGGCAGTGGATTAAGGAGCGCCGATTTACTGCCATGTAAAATTCATCTGATTCAAACACAACAAATGAAGATGTATCGTTATCTGCTTCCTGACAAATCAGTCGAAAGAAACGATTCACCTCTGCCGCGGGTATGTTTTTCAAAAGCAGGTATTCGTTATGCCCTTGAAGAAGTACTTTTAAATTGTAGAAGTTTGGATCTGGCTCGACCCCGAGCTTTCGGATTGCGTCATATTTCTGATCCGCAGCAGATAGATGTGCCTCGTGCGTACCAGCAAATTCTGCCAATGCTTTGGTAACCCCTGGAAAAACCTTTTCTATCGGCTCATTGAATGCTTTACAAATGTCCATGGCCAGCGGCAGCCTTGCTGCCTGAGCGCCGGATTCGATTCGTTGAATTAATTGGGGACTGGTTTTCACCATTGAGGCCAACGTGCCCTGGGACCATTTCCGCTCATACCTCAATTGCTTGATCATATTCATTGCGCCGCACCTGATCCTGTAAAGTAATTATTAAGAATGACATTATCAATTTGAGAAAATTAAGCCCATGGATTAAAGATCGACGGAAACGGTAATAAATTGCGGCTGAGTTGGGTACCAGTATTTTTACTTGGCTTTTGACGAAGATCGGGCCACCTTCACCTGGGCATTTTCAACGCTGTCTATGTAGTCGGCGAATCTTTGCATCATCTCCTTTCGCTCATCCAAAAACATGGCGCGATCGTATGCTTCACCATAAGTATCACTCGACATATGGGAAAGCTGACGATCAATGACCTCATGCCGGTAACCTAATTTTTCCTTGATTATTCCCATCGCTAACGATCTGAATCCATGGCCAGTCATCTTTCCTGTGTATCCCATCCTTCTGATTGCTGCCGTAATGACAAAATCAGTCACATGTTTTTCATGATCGCGAATGTGGGGAAATAAAAATCTGTTTCCGCCGGTGTATTCATGCAGCTCGCGCAAAAGCTCCCATCCCTGTCGGGGCAGGAAGGTATGATGATCTACCTTGCGCGGATTTAATGTCTTTTTACCCATTTTCATGCGGTGCCACGGAATGATCCAGGTTTCATTTTCAAAATCAATCTCGGACCATTCTGTTCCCGTCAATTCGCTGGTGCGGACAAAGGTCAGCATCATCAATCGAAACAGGATTCTGTTTCGAGGAAACATGCGGCCCTCGATTTTTTTGAATGCCTTCATAAATTCCGGAAATTCGCTGACGGTGATGGCGGCATGGTGGTTTTTAGGAGGGGTCTTCAGCGCGCCTCTAAGGGGTGTATAGGGATCTATTTCTGCCCTGCCCGTGGCAATGGCATAACGGAAAATCTGTCCGCAATATTGGCCAACTCGTCTTGCCATATCAAGGGCGCCACGATTTTCGACCTTACGTATGACTTCCAGCAGAATCGGTGCCCTGATATCTGTAATGGGGATATTTCCTATTTTGGGGAACACATCCTTCTCCAGCCTCTTCCTGGCATAGCTTTCGGAGCTTGCTCCCCACGACCCGACTTTAAACACGAGCCACTCACGCGCCAGTGATTCAAAAGTATTGGCAGCGGCAATGGCCGCATTTAATTTGGCATTGTGCTTTGCCTGGGCCGGATCTATGCCCTTGGCAAGTAACTTTCGTGCCTCTTCTCGTTTTTCCCTTGCCTCGAGCAGAGAGACTTCCGGATATGTCCCAAACGACAGGCTGTTGGGTTTTCCATTCCCAGGCTGGGTAAACTTGAAGCGCCAGAGTTTTGTTCCCTGCTCGGTGATTTTCAGGAAAAGGCCTTTTCCGTCAGAGAGCGTGTAGTGATTTTTTTTGGGTTTGGCATTTTTGACCTGGACGTCGGTCAGCGGTTTAACTATCTTCGGCATTTTTGGTATACCTCATTTAGGCTATGAAAATGTATACCTAAAAATGCCTCGAAATTCGCTATATGACAATGAACAGTAATACGTAATAAAAAACAAAAACCCGCGTCAGCTAAGGGCTAGAGGCGGGTTTATTGAACGTTACTGAACATCTTGCTTCACGGAAATGGTGGTGATAGGTGGACTTGAACCACCGACCCCAGCATTATGAGTGCTGTGCTCTAACCAACTGAGCTATATCACCAAGTTCAAAGCGAAGCGCTAGATTATGACGGCGAGGGTGTGCACTGTCAAGAAAAAAGTCCGGATTCAGGCCGTTTTGTGGTGCTTTTAACTACCGTCCAAACTCGTCGCCCAACTCTTTACTGCGCAGTGCCGCTGCTTTCAATGCCTTCACGATCGAAGCCGCGACCCCGCTGTCTTCCATGCTGACTAATGCGGCGTGCGTGGTGCCGCCTTTTGAGGTCACGCGCTCGCGCAATGTCGCTACTGAAACGTCTGACTGACTGGCGAGTTGTGATGCGCCCTGAAAGGTTGCCAGCGCCAGCTGCCTGCCCTGCTCTTCAGTCAATCCCATTTCCTGCGCGGCACTTTGCATGGCTTCGATAAAATAAAACACATAGGCCGGGCCGCTGCCGGAAATGGCGGTCAATGGATCTAGCAATGCCTCCTGTTCCAGCCATACGGTTGTTCCGACCGAGTGCATGACGGCATTGGCAATGTCGCGCTGCTGCTCAGTCACGTCCGGCGCGGCGTACATGCCGGTTATGCCCTGGTTGATCAGTGCCGGCATGTTGGGCATCGTTCTGACTATTGAAGTGTACTGATTCAGCCAGCGCGATAAATCTTCAAAGCGGATGCCTGCAGCAATGGAAATCACTAACTGCTGTGTAATAAATGGCGCAAGCTGCTGCGCTGCTTCACGCATCTGTTGCGGCTTGACTGATAACAAAACCACATCGCAAGCGCTGATCTTTTCATCGATCTGCACGCTGGTTGTCACGCCAAAACGTTCGCGCAGATTGAGCAGACTCTGTTCATTCACATCCACCACATGAATATCAGAAGAACGGCAGACAGATTGACTGTCGCACAGGCCGCCAATCAGGGCAGTGGCCATATTGCCGCCACCGATGAAACTGATTTTGACTGCGGCTGTTGTTTTATTGAGCATAATCACGCTTTCCAAAAATCGCGGTTCCTATTCGAACAATGGTGCTGCCTTCCAGAATTGCCGCTTCCAGATCAGCCGACATGCCCATCGATAAGGTATCCAGTTTCAATCCCTGCTGATTCAACTGTTGCTGTAACTCGTAGACCTGATGAAAATTCTTTCGCTGTATTTCGATATCGTCTGTCGGTTGTGGAATCGCCATCAAACCACGCAAACGCAGCTTCGGTAATGCAGCAATCTGTCTGGCCAGTCCGATCGTTTCGCCAACTGCCACACCGCTCTTGGTTTGCTCGGCACTGATATTGATTTGCAAACAGACGTTCAGCGCCGGCAAATCATCCGGGCGCTGCTCGGACAGACGCTGCGCAATTTTTAAGCGATCTACTGAATGGACCCAGGAAAAATGCTGGGCGATCAATCGGGTTTTATTGCTTTGTATCGGCCCGATAAAATGCCATTCCAGCATCAGTTCTGGCGCAATCTCGGAAATAGTCGTCATTTTATCTACTGCTTCCTGCACATAGTTTTCACCAAACGCACTCTGCCCGGCTCTGGCGGCTTCGACCACGGCCAATGCGTCGAAGTTTTTTGAGACGGCCAACAGCTGAATTTCAGTGAAAGAGCGGTCCGCCACATGAGCGGCATGAACAATCTGTTGCCGTACGGCTTGCAAGTTAATCAGGATTGAGGACATAATCAGAGAAATTTACTGCGTGGAATGAATTGGCTCCACAAACCGGTGTGTCAAACACAAATCGGACAGTGAAGCACAGAATGTAAAACCGGGTTCTTTAATTGATACAGGCTGACAGGATTATAAATGGATATTTCCGAACTACTCGCATTCTCAGTCAAGAATAATGCATCCGATTTACACCTATCGGCCGGCCTTCCACCCATGATACGGGTACATGGTGACGTGCGACGCATCAATTTGCCGCCGCTGGAACACAAAGACGTGCATGCACTGATTTACGACATCATGAACGATGGTCAGCGTAAAGCCTATGAAGAATTTCTGGAGTGCGATTTCTCATTTGCGATTCCTGGTCTGGCACGTTTCCGGGTTAACGCATTCAACCAGGATCGCGGCCCTGCTGCGGTCATGCGGACCATTCCATCCAAAGTACTAACGCTGGAACAGTTGAACTGCCCCAAAATTTTTGCTGATCTGTCTTTGAAGCCGCGCGGACTGGTGCTGGTGACCGGTCCTACCGGTTCAGGTAAATCGACCACACTGGCAGCGATGGTGAACCATGTGAATGAAAATGAATATGGTCATATTCTGACGGTTGAAGATCCGATTGAATTTGTGCACGAATCCAAAAAATGTCTGATCAATCAGCGTGAAGTTGGACCACACACCATGTCGTTCTCCAACGCGCTGCGCTCGGCACTGCGTGAAGATCCTGACGTGATTCTGGTGGGTGAGTTGCGTGATCTGGAAACCATCCGCCTGGCACTGACTGCGGCCGAAACTGGTCACCTGGTCTTCGGCACTCTGCATACTTCCTCTGCTGCCAAAACCATCGATCGTATTGTCGACGTGTTCCCAGCTGAAGAAAAAGAAATGGTGCGTGCGATGCTGTCCGAATCATTGCAGGCGGTTATTTCACAAACTCTGCTGAAAACCAAAGACGGTTCGGGTCGGGTTGCTGCCCATGAAATCATGATCGGTACACCGGCGATTCGCAACCTGATTCGCGAAGCCAAAATTGCGCAGATGTATTCAGCGATTCAGACCGGCAGCAATGTGGGCATGCAGACGCTGGATCAATGCCTGACCGACCTGGTCAAACGTAATCAGATATCACTTGGCGCAGCCCGCTTCGCTGCCAAAATCCCCGAAAACTTCCCAGGTTAATTCAAGAAAGACACAAAAAAATGGAACGCGATCAAGCCACCAAGTTTATGAACGATTTACTGCGTCTGATGGTGTCCAAAAATGGATCAGACCTGTTTATTACTGCGGATTTTCCGCCGGCATTCAAGATTGATGGCAAGGTTACGCCGGTGTCGAATCAACCTTTGACTGCCTCCCATACGATAGAACTGGCCCGTTCTATCATGAACGACAAACAGGCTGCGGCGTTCGAACAGACCAAAGAATGTAATTTTGCGATCAACCCTGCAGGCCTCGGTCGCTTCCGGGTGTCGGCATTCGTACAGCAGAGCCGTGTTGGCATGGTTTTGCGGACCATCACCACCACTATTCCAAAATTTGAAGATCTGGGTCTGCCAGATATTTTGCGCGAAGTGTCGATGACCAAGCGCGGACTGGTGATTATGGTGGGCGCTACCGGTTCCGGTAAATCCACCACACTCGCTGCCATGGTCGGGCATCGCAATCAAAACAGTTATGGCCACATCATTACGGTCGAAGATCCGATTGAATATGTTCATCCGCACAACAACTGCATCGTCACGCAGCGCGAAGTGGGTATTGATACTGACGACTGGACCGCGGCGCTGAAAAATTCACTGCGTCAGGCGCCGGACGTGATTCAGATCGGTGAGATCCGGGATCGTGAGACCATGGATCATGCGGTGGCGTTTGCCGAGACCGGTCACTTGTGTCTCGCCACATTGCACGCCAACAGCACCAACCAGGCGCTGGACCGTATCATCAACTTCTTCCCTGAAGAACGCCGTCAGCAATTGCTGATGGATCTGTCGCTGAATCTGAAAGCAGTCATTTCGCAACGTCTGATCCCGTTACGCGGTACCAAGGGAAGGGCTGCCGCCCTGGAAATTCTGATTAATTCCCCGCTGATCGGTGATCTGATTTTTAAAGGTCAGGTCCACGAGATCAAGGAAGTGATGAAAAAATCCCGCGAACATGGCATGCAGACGTTCGACCAGTCGCTGTTTGAACTGTATGAAGCACAAAAAATTTCTTACGAAGATGCGCTGCGCAATGCCGATTCTGTCAATGAATTACGCCTGGCGATTATGCTGCACGGGAAAGAAGCCAAGGAACGGGATCTGAACAGCGGTACCCAGCATCTGGGCATCGTATGACGGACATCTACGATTTTACGGCGACCAGTCTGTCTGGTAAGCCGGTTGCACTGAGTGAATATCGCGGTAAAGTTGTCCTGATCGTCAATACCGCCAGCGCCTGCGGTTTCACGCCGCAATATGAAGGCCTGGAAAAAATGTATCAGCAACTCAAAGATCTGGGACTGGTGGTGCTGGGGTTTCCCTGCAATCAGTTTGGACATCAGGAACCCGGTAACGCGCCTGAAATCGGGGCCTTTTGCCAAAAAAATTATGGTGTGACGTTTCCGCTGTTTGACAAAATCAACGTCAATGGCAGCGATGCACATCCGCTGTTTCAATTCCTGAAAGCGAATGCGCCCGGCGTCATGGGCAGTGAAGCGATCAAATGGAATTTCACCAAATTTTTGGTCAAAAAAGATGGATCGGTTTTTGGGCGGTATGCACCGCTGACCAAACCCGAAGATCTTGTCGACGATGTGAAAAAATTATTGGCCGAATAGTACTTCCGGCTTTCATGACTCACCTAAATTATTCAATATGAAAAATATCCTGAAAACAGTGTTGCTGGTCACTTTGCTTGCCGGCGGTTCCGTGTATGCCCAATCCAGTAAGCCGACGCAGGAATCATTGAATAAATTATTCGAGCTGACCGAAGTGAATAACATGATCCCTCAGTTGCAGAATCAGATGGATGGGATGATGAATAATATGATGCAGGATATGCTCAAGGGTAAGACGGTCACGCCTGAACAGCAAAAGGCGCTGGATGTGTTTCGTGGCAAGGTAATGAAGATTCAAAAAGATGAAATCAACTGGGAAGTCATGCAACCTCAGATTTCTGAAATATATCAGAACACACTGACTCAGGAAGATGTGGATGGCATCACGGCTTTTTATCAGTCGCCGTCCGGACGTGCCTTCGTAAAGAAAATGCCTCAGGTGATACAGCAGACCATGATGATGATGCAAACTGTCATGGTGCCGATGATGAAAAAAATCGACGCGGCCGGGCTGGAGTTAAAACTGGATCTGCAACGCATCGATCAAAAATAATGCATGTGTGGTGCAATGGTTGCATCACACACTTGAATCAGACCAGGTTTGACTACACCAGTCTCTGCCAGATCTGCGTTACCGGTTCTGACTGATTCATGGAATAAAAATGCAGGCCCGGCGCGCCACCTGCCAGCAGTTGTTCGCACAACCGGCTTACCACATCGAGTCCGAACGCTTTAATCGATTCCGTGTCATCGCCATAACTGGCCAGTTTCAATCGTATCCAGCGCGGAATTTCGGCGCCACACATCTCAGAAAACCGCATCAGCTGCGTATAGTTAGTGATCGGCATTACCCCTGGCACGACCGGTGTTTCAATGCCCAGATCGCGTGCCGATTCAACAAACCGAAAATACGCATCCGCATTGTAAAAATACTGGGTGATGGCCGAGTTGGCGCCGGCTTTGATTTTGCGATTGAAGTTTTGCAGATCTTCCTGCGGCGAGCGTGCCTGGGGATGCATTTCCGGATAGGCCGCGACATCAATCCAGAACCAGTCACCGGTTTCCTTACGTATGAATTCAACCAGTTCACTGGCATAACGAAATGCACCGCCCAGTCCATAGCCGCTGGGCATATCGCCACGCAGTGCTACCAGGCGGCGAATGTCGTTGGCCTGGTATTGTTTCAGGATATCGCGGATAGTCGCTTCGCTGCCGCCGACACAGGACAAATGCGGCGCAGCGGCAAGGCCGGCAGCACGCGTTTCCAGCACGGTATCCAGTGTGCCTTTCTGGGTAGTGCCGCCGGCACCGAAAGTCACTGAAAAATAGGACGGTTTCAATTCGGCCAGCCTGCTGCGTGCTGCGCGCAGTTTGTCTGCGCCTTCCGCGGTTTTGGGCGGAAAAAATTCGATGCTGAAATTGGGTTGCGCCATGGCAGTAATCAGTCTTTCAGTCTTTAAGTATCAATGTTGAGAGCGCCCAGGAAATCACGCTGTATAAAATTGCGGCCAGAAATGCCGACCAGAATCCGGCCACATGAAACCCGTTAAACAGGGTGGCAACCATCCAGAACAACAGTCCATTCAAGACCAGCACAAACAGTCCCAGACTGAGCACGGTCACTGGCAAAGTGAGGATAATCAGTATCGGTCGCAACACCGTATTCACAAAGCCCAGTACCACAGCCACCAGCAAGGCGGTCGTAAAGCTGTCGATACTGACCGAATGCATCAGATAGGGCAGTGCCAGCAGGGCAAGGGCATTAATTAACCAGGTAGCTAACAGTCGCATGAGATCTCCAAATTGCTCACCACCGCGATGGTGGTGAGCTGGCTTGATGCCTGCACAATATTAATAACGATACTGCTCGGTCTTGTAAGGACCTTCTTTGGTAACACCAATATAGGCTGCCTGCTGATCCGTCAACTCGCTGAGTTGAGCATTGAGTGTTTTCAACTGCAGACGCGCTACTTTTTCATCCAGATGTTTAGGCAGAGTATAAACGCCTATCGGGTATTTGCCTGGATTGGCGAACAGTTCGATCTGCGCAATCGTTTGATTGGCAAAGGAAGAACTCATCACATACGAAGGATGTCCGGTACCGCAACCCAGATTCACCAGACGGCCTTTGGCCAACAGAATGATGCGTTTGCCGCTAGGGAATATGACGTGATCAACCTGTGGCTTGATGTTGTCCCATTCGTATTTTTCCAGACCGGCGACATCGATTTCATTATCAAAATGGCCGATATTGCAGACGATGGCCTGGTTTTTCATGGCCAGCATGTGGTCATGGGTGATGACATGATAATTGCCGGTGGCTGTCACGAAAATGTCTGCATGTTCAGCAGCGTATTCCATCGTCACAACGCGGTAACCTTCCATCGCTGCCTGTAATGCGCAGATCGGATCGATTTCAGTCACCCAGACCTGTGCCGACAGCGCGCGCATTGCCTGGGCACAGCCCTTGCCGACGTCACCATAACCGGCGATCACGGCGATCTTACCGGCGATCATCACGTCAGTCGCACGTTTGATGCCATCGACCAGCGATTCACGGCAGCCATACAGATTGTCGAACTTGGATTTGGTAACGGAATCATTGACGTTAATTGCAGGAAAAGCCAGTTTGCCTTCCTGATGCATTTGATACAGACGATGCACGCCGGTCGTCGTTTCTTCAGTCACGCCCTTGACTTCTTTGAGGCGTTTTGAATACCAGACCGGATCAACAGCGAGGTGCTTTTTGATCGAATTGAACAGGCAGATTTCTTCTTCTGAAGTAGGATGATTCAATACCGAATTATCCAGTTCTGCGCGGCTACCCAGGTGCAGCAGCAGAGTAGCGTCGCCGCCGTCATCAAGAATCATGTTGGCCTGATGTTCTGGCCATTCAAAAATGCGGTGCGTGAATTCCCAGTACTCGTCCAGATTTTCACCCTTGAATGCGAATACTGGATGGCCGGCCTGTGCGATGGCAGCGGCAGCCTGATCCTGGGTTGAGTAAATATTACACGACGCCCAGCGTACTTCAGCACCCAGTGCAGCCAGGGTTTCGATCAATACTGCAGTCTGGATAGTCATGTGCAGTGAACCGGCAATTCTTGCGCCGCGCAATGGCTGGCTGGCAGCGAATTCTTCGCGAATCGCCATCAGACCCGGCATTTCTGTTTCTGCGATATTGATTTCTTTGCGACCCCATGCGGCCAGACTGATGTCGGCAATGTGATGGTCTTGTAAGTGAGTTTTATTGGTGGCGTTCATCACGCCCTCCTTTCAGTTGAAAAAAGTAACGTGAGCGCGGTTGCGGTGGACTTCCCAAGCCTGGCAAAGTGGTGTTGGCATTAAACCAACCAAACCTTGTCGCAACGCTCCTCGGGAAGGCGAAGTATATAACAAATGCCAAAGATTGCCAGATCACCCTGAAAACTATTTGCCAGCCGCTGCAAAAAGTTGGCATCTGTTCCGGCAATGGTGAAAGCGCAACACGACGACTGTTCAGTCGGACTGCGAGCATTATTTCTAAACTGGACTCAGTCGGGCAGGCGTAGAATCGCCTGATCAAATCAGGTCGTCATAACAGACTGGCTTGCCAACAATATTTCAGGGATCAATCAGAAAACGGCAAATAATTTTTGTGTGAGGTAATGATGAATCAGGAACTTGAACGTCACTACGTCCGGCATCCCTCCGATGTACCCATCACCTGCCGACGTGAAGATATCGGGTTATCAGAATATGAATTTTTAAAAAATGTATCCGAAGGCGGGCTGGCATTTATGTCTGCTTCTGCAATCGAACTGGGGGCCATTGTCACCATTCAGATACCCAAAATCGACCCTCACGCAACCCTCCAGGGAATTATCGTCTGGTGTTCGCTGTGCGATGACTGTCAGTATGAAATCGGCGTACGTTTTGTCGACGAAAACAATCATTTCCGCATGCGCATGGTCGAACAGATCTGTCACATCGAACATTTTAAAAATGAAATTCTGGAGACCGAAGGCAGAGTGATTTCCGGCGAAGAAGCCGCCATTGAGTGGATCAAACGTTACGCCAAGGATTTCCCTCGTTAGTGCACGCGCTGTTGCCTGTGGCCTGAAACAACTATAATGCGGCTTTTCATCTGAACAAACCTTCCATGCCTATTCGCCTTATTGTCGGCCTCGGAAATCCGGGGCCGGAATATCAGCTTACCCGCCACAATGCCGGCTTTTGGCTGGTAGACAATCTCGCAAATACCTTGCCCCGTTGTATTTTGCAGCGTGATTCGCGCATGAATGCCCTGATGGCCAAGACATCGATTGCTGACAGTGAAGTCTGGCTGCTGGAACCACAGACCTTCATGAACCGGTCCGGCGCAGCGACCGGCGCGTTAGCGCGTTTTTACAAAATCGCACCCGAAGAAATTCTGGTCGTCCATGACGAGCTCGATATTGATCCAGGCATCGCCAAGTTAAAAAAAGGCGGCTCGTCAGGTGGTCACAACGGGCTCAAGGACATTACTGCTGCATTGGGCACCCAGGACTACTGGCGATTGAGGATAGGCATCGGCCATCCGCGCAACCTCAATTCCCAACAACCAGTGGTTGATTTTGTACTGCATCGTCCCAGAAAAGAAGAACAGGTGCTGATTGATGAGGCAATCGAAAAAAGTCTGCAGATCATTCCATTGTTAGTTGCCGGAAAATTTGAAGCCGCCACCATGCAGTTACATACCAAAAATTCGCTGTGAGTCATTCCCCCATTATTTTACGAGGTGGACCACAGTCGATCCGTCGAATCCGTGAGCATGGGTTGCAGGCCATCGATATTGCTATCGTCCCTGCCGCTGCCGGTGGGCCAAAAGGTTTGATCCTGCAGGCATTGGATCAATGGCTGTTCGGCGAATGGCTGGCGGGCGCGAAGCGTCACCGCAGTCTGATTGGCGCCTCGATCGGATCCTGGCGTATGGCTGCGGCCAGCATGCCTGATCCGGCACAGGGATTTGCCCGCCTCGGAGAATTATATTGCCGGCAGTCCTATCCAGCCAAACCAGGCAGCGACTATGTCACGAAAGTAATCCGCGAACTGCTGGATCGTTTTATTGATGGACAGGAAGAACAGATCGTTCAACAACCTGACCAGCACCTGCATATACTCACCAGCAAAGGCCGCGGCTTATTGCACAGTCCGCAACATGGCCTGTCAGTCAAAGCGGGCTTTATCGCAGCGACACTGGCCAACATCGCTGGCCGCGACAGACTTGCAGGCCACCTGGAGCGGGTGATCTTCAGCGATCAGCGCGATCAACTAGACTGGCTGAGCACCCGCTTCGATACCTTTCCCACTCAATTCGTTGCGCTCACTGCAGATAATCTGAAGCCATCCCTGCTGTCGTCCGGCACCTTGCCGCTGATCATGGAACCGGTCCGGAAAATTCCGCATGCGCCCAAAGGAAGCTACTGGGATGGCGGGTTAATTGACTACCATCTGGCCTTGCCTTATTCGCGATGTTCGCAGCATGATGCGGGCAATCTGGTGCTCTACCCGCACTTTACCGACCACATCATTCCGGGTTGGCTGGACAAGGCGTTCACCTGGCGACGGGCAAACAAGGGAAAAAATCGTCACTGGTTGGACAATGTGCTGCTGGTAGCGCCTTCGGCAGAATTCATTCAGTCGTTACCCCGCCAGAAACTGCCAGACCGCGGTGATTTTGCATTTCATGGCGCCAACCATTCGTTACGCATGCAGGAATGGCAGGAGGCAATTGGCGCCGGCGCACAACTACGCGACGCGTTCGCCGGCTTTGTGAACAATCCGGATGTCAATCGAATTCATCCGTTCTGATTTACCGCATTCAATTTCCGGGAATCTGCGCCGGTTCTCAAACAATGTATTTTTCAACCTGCTGATCGATCTTGTAGTAATTGTTATCGAACATGACTTCGTCCACATTCAAATTGATAATATCTTCGTCCTGCTGAATGTGAACGGGCACAACTGAAACCATTTGCTTGGGTAACATTTTGATGTCCATTTGTGCTGTCGATTTTTGCAAGGCGGGACTGGCGTAATAACTGGTGACCAGGATTACGCGCTCAGCATTGCAGGCTTCAATAATCTGCAAACCGTTTTGATTTTGGTGGAGCAGCTCAAAATCACACAGCAGATACACCCTGCGTCTGTCAGCAACACTGAGTCTGGCGACGTAATCAAGCAGCGCCTGCCCCTGTTTTTCATGGTGTACGATCAGATCTGGCATGGATTGCAGGATCGCATTGAGCCTCAGATCCCAGGCGTCATGGACCAGGTTGTCGTCGTCAAGAATTAGGATGATATCGTCAGATCGGAATGTGACCTCGTCGATAAGCCAGTCGGCTTTGGCAGATCTTGCAAAGCTCAGTTCGAAAGTCGTGCCCTTTCCTGCTTCTGAATCGACAGACATTTGGGCGCCGTTGTTTTCTACCATCTCCCAAACCTGCATCATGCCCAAGCCGTGTCCGTTTTCTTTGCCTTCGGTGAATCGGGTGCGATTCATCAGTTTCTCCATTGAAGCCTGACTCATGCCCTTGCCGTTATCACAAATTGTCAATTTCACCTCTGTTTCATCAGCTTCCAGTCTGACGCAGACTATCCCGTCATCACGATCAGATAAAGCATCAACGGCATTGCTGAGCAGATTGGTAAGCGCCCGATTCAACTGACAGAATTGGGCATGGATAAAAGCAAATTGGGCACAGGGTGAGATATGGATATCAAATTTGAACGGGAATTCATGATATTGGTATTTTCGTTCACTGATCGACTTGATCAGAAAATCGGAACACAGGATCAACGTAGGCAGTTCTTCGGCCGCGCTCAGCATATCGTCACTGTCGTATTTATTCAGAATATTGTTAGCGATATCTTTAATAGCAGTAAAACTGTTTTTCAGAATCAAACGCTTGGCTTCGCTTAACTCATCGCAGACATTGACCATTACCGAGAGGGCGGTCAGCGGCGACTGGATATCGTGTGCAACCTTATGCACGAGATTGGAAAAAGTTTCTTTTTCGGTGGTGCTTAAGGTTTGCAGTCCCTGTTCAGATTTTTTTGTCGACTCTTTTTCAGCAGTGACATCGATCGCGGTGCCAACAACTGCGAACACCTTTCCACCGGCATCCTTGAGCGGCGATCTGATCGTCTTCAGATGGCGGCTCAGCCCAGTCTTAAGATCACATATCTGATCGTCGCTGGTCTGGCTCAACCGGGTTTCACTGACCAGCCTGACCCGCTCCACAACCCCTTTCGCCAATTCTGCCGGACAGTAGTCAAATGGTGACTTACCTTTGAGCCGGTCGATGTCTTCAGCACCAATCAAATCGAGATAAGCCTGATTGGCGCCTAAAATTTTCGCATTCAGGTCAGTCCAGTAAACAGGTAAGGGGATATACGGCGCTGCCAGTTCAAAGCGCTGCAGGATGTTATTCGAATTGCTCATAGGGAAAAGTTCCTTTCAATCTAATCATAATCGGCATACGAAAACAGCTGAAGCCCGTGCAGCGGTGCACCAATGCCTTGCCGTCCTAAATTATTTGACGTTAACTTCCCTGTTGCTTTTAATCAACATCCGCCTCACCATTCATTTGGACAGAGGTATGGACTAACTGGTTTTCAATGCTGAAATAGGCATGGCACTTTTGCAGAACCTGACTCACATCACCATCGCCTGCCGGACTGACTCCCAGGGTAGACAGTCGCCAGTTGATTGAGGTGATTTCAATTTCAGTAAAGTCGACAAAGCGATGCAACAACGGATGAATGGATTTGTAAATTGCTTCTTTGGCCGAGAAAATAATTGTTCCGATCAGGTTGCGATTGCTGTCGTTAAGCAGCCTGTGAATTTCATTTTTGGTACAGCACAGATTGCGCACATCGTGCAATTCATGGTCTGAGAAAATGCGCTCGGAGTCGATACCGAGACTGGCCGCTTTACCGGTCAGCGTCACTGCTGCACTGGCGAACTGACCGGTGTGCGTGATGGAACCTATCGTTCCCACAGGCCAGAGCGGGGCGCCGCAACTTTGACGGCTTACGACCCCGTGTTCGAAACCCAGTCGTTGCAAGGCGGATTCGGCACACAATCTGCCACCGATAAAGTTCATTTTTCGCTCCGCAGATGCGTCGTGAATGGCTGGCGGCAAACATCCGACGGGCAAACACTCTGCGACGCCGGCCAGGTACCTGAGTGGCAGCGCGACAGTAACAATGTCGGATTCGAAAAAATGCGGTGACTGGACAAGACAGGAGTCGATTCGACGTGCCAGTGCCGGATTTTCTTCGCGCAATGTGTCAATCAGATTAACCATAATGACCGCCAGCTGTTTTCATGATCACATAACCAACTTTCGCGAGATTTTAACGACAATTAATAATTATTACAATAAAAATATATTATATAAATATTGTCAAAGTTAACGTTCCGAATTTCTTCGACGGAACTTGCCCCGGGATAAAGAGAAATCTGAGTTAAAATTGGCGGTTAAATTTCCAAGCTGAATGCCTGTTGCAAGGTCTGCAGCGATCAACTATCACCACCCGACAATCAACCGCCATGCTGACTTTTCAACAAATTATTCTGACACTGCAGGACTACTGGAACGCCCAGGGTTGTGCCTTATTGCAGCCGCTGGATCT
>Ga0209067_10001341_pt1 | contig 15252 bp, 12 predicted proteins | sample ColStrG_CSR_2013_FD_187199 | JGI IMG/M metagenome (GOLD analysis project Ga0209067, IMG submission 187199) | Freshwater sediment microbial communities in response to fracking from Pennsylvania, USA - Cold Stream Run_MetaG_CSR_2013 (SPAdes)... | ecosystem: Environmental > Aquatic > Freshwater >...
ATATATTCAAGGAAATTGGAGATCTAAACCTAAAATTGGAGGAATGGAAAAGGGAATCCAGCTTAAAAGGCAATATAGAAACCCTAGAAATCCCTAAGCCCTTGCCTATTTCGCAAAAGGAGTTTAGCCCGGAATATTATAAACCGGAAATTAAGCCTGAAATCCAACCAGATTACAGGACTGAACCTACACCAGAGCCTGTAATCCCCATCCATATTGAACCGGTAAAACCGGTTATTCCCGTTCCTTCCGCCAAAATTTCCGAACCCATTATTGAATTTAACACTCCGAAAAAACCGGAGCGGAAAACGTTCATGGAAAGAAACCCGGATTTGGAAAAGTTTATTGGTGAAAATCTGGTGAATAAAATTGGTATCGCCATTTTAGTTTTAGCCATTGGCTTTTTTGTAAAATATGCTATAGACAATAACTGGATTGGCCCTCTAGGTCGGGTAAGCATAGGGTTTATTTTAGGGGGTATTTTAATCGCTATTGCCCATCGCTTACGAAAGGAATTTCATGCCTTTAGTTCGGTTTTAACCGGAGGCGGTCTTGCCGTATTTTACTTTACCATTACTTTGGCCTATAGTCAGTTCCATTTGTTTAGCCAGGGGCTGTCCTTCATATTGTTAATTCTGGTAACCTGCTTTGCCGTCCTTCTGGCCTTGCTGTATGATCGGGAAGAATTAGGGGTTATTGCCCTGATTGGAGGTTTGGCAAGCCCCTTTTTAGTGACAGGGCATGAGGCCAATTATTCAGGACTTTTTCTATACCTGGTTATTTTGAATGCTGGCTTACTGGTAATTGCCTATAATAAATTATGGAGGGTGTTAAATGCTTCTGCCTTTATATTAACCCTTCTGGTATTCTCCTGGTTGAGTGCCTTAGTGCCTATTCAAACCTATCATTCCCTTTTCCTTTATTCCACTGTATTATATCTATTATTTTTTGGAATTAATATCGCCTTTAATATTCGTGAAAATCGGAAATTTATAGGATTTGATTTTAGTATCATATTAATTAATACGGCTATTTATTTTTCAGCTGGCCTTTATTTCTTAAATGCTCTTCACCTTGAAAATTTTAAAGGTTTTTTTACCATTTGCCTGGCTGTATTCAACCTTGGGTTTTCATTTTTCTTGTTTAGAAACCGAAAAGTGGATTTAAATATCCTGTATTTATTGATTGGAATAACCCTAACCTTTGTTTCCTTAACCGCTCCATTACAACTCCATGGCCATTATATTACCCTATTCTGGAGTGCCGAATCGGTGCTATTGTATTGGCTTTATCTGAAATCAGAAATCAATTTATTGAAATTAACGTCATGGATAGTTTGGCTGGTAACCTTAATTAGTTTGATTAGCAGCACTTCAGAAGTATATACTTTGCATGAATTCAACCTACCCATTATTTTTAATAAGGGATTTATCACATTGGTATTTGTGGCTATCAGTAATTATTTACTCCATCGTATATCCCGGCTAGATTCTTCCAGCCAATTGTATGGGGTTGAATTCCCTAAAGGAGTCTTTGTTCTTAGCGCCCTGGTTATTCTATTTATTTCTGGTTTATTAGAGCTTGATGGCCAGTTTAACCATTATAAAATTGAAAATAATTTATTTCAAATTTATTCTACCCTATATATTCTAGCCTTTGTGTATGCAGTTGTTTTAGGAATCAAAAAAAATCCTACAAAGCTTCTTTGGGTAAAAACCCTTTTAATCCTATTAACCTCAGTTTATTATATAATTCAATTTCAGCTTTTATATAATTTGGAATTAATTCTCCTAAATAATCGAATCCAAAATTGGATGCATTTTAGCGCCCAAGGTTTAGAAACCCTGATATTTATCCTTTTATTTTATGAGTTGGGAAAAGATTTAAGAAAATATTACCTGGCCAAAAAGGAAAGCATTTTGGTTTGGTTTTATATAGGGGTTTGCCTATTGTTTCTAAGCATGGAAGTGTATTGGATGAGTTTATTTTGTTTCTATACCCATGGTCCTTCCTTTTTAATCATTAATCGGGTATTTGACAAGGTAGTTTTACCTATACTATGGGGCTTATCTTCCTTTGTCTTAATGTGGATAGGCTTCCATTATAAAGAAAAACTCCTACGGATTATATCCCTCAGTTTATTTAGCCTTACCTTGTTAAAACTCTTTATTTTCGATATTCAAAATATACCACCTGCCGGAAAAATTATTGCCTTTTTTCTTTTAGGAGTTTTATTATTGGTGGTATCCTTTATGTATCAAAAACTTAAAAACATTTTAGTAAATGAGGAAAAAAACTAAAATCCTTCTTCTAATAGTCTATTTTTTTATTCAAAGCCCGGTTTCAGGACAGAAATTTTTCCATTATCGTTCAAGTCTACCCGTTCAAGATAGCTCTGGCTTTTATAAAATCGCCTTAAATCCTGAAATCCTGGCTAAAACCCATAACCAGATTTCGGATATTCGAATAAAAGGCCCTGATGGAGGCAATATTGCCTATTTAATGGCCCGAGCGATTCCTGCCAAACCCATTAAAACCTTTCTAAATTTCCCTATCTATAAAACCCTTTCTGGCAGGGATTCGGTATTTATATTTCAAAACGAACATGGTTATTTAAGTCATCAATTGGTATTACGATCCAGAAACACCCAGGTAAATAGAAATTTCCAGGTTTCAGGGTCTGATGATTTAAAAAATTGGTATGCCCTTTTAGAAGATATTCCTTTAGAGAAATCGGATAGCCTTAATCATTCACCCTTGTTTTCGGAGCAGACTTTGGATATCCCTTATTCAAGCTATCGCTATTATAAAATCACGATCCAAAATGGGGGTAGGAATCCAGTGGAAATCATGGGGGCGGGTATTTATTTATTTACTTTTCCCAAATCGCCTCAATATGAAAAGGTTCCCTTAAAGGAGATTTTTCAAAAAGATAGTGCCGGAGTAACCCATTTAAAACTAGTTTTTAAGGAACCTTACCAGATTAATCAGATCCATTATACCATAAAATACCCTTCATTATTTTTAAGACCGGTTCATATTTATAGTTTAATCGGAAAATCAAAAAGTTTACTGAAGGATACTCTTTTAAAATCAGGCTCTAATTCCTTAATCTCTATTTATTCAAAATCTCAGGAAATAGATTGGGATATTGAAAATGGGGAAAATCCCCCATTGCAATTCGATAAATTGGAAGCCTTTCAGATTGGAGAGGCTCTCATAGCCCCATTAGAAAAAGGAAAAAAATACCAAATGGTTTTTGGGGATAGTTTGGCTACAAGCCCTAATTATGATTTGGCTTTTTTTGCCGATAGCCTTAATAAACCTTTACCTCTTATTTTCCCGAATCATCCGGAGCCCATTGCCATTATTTCTAAGCTGGTGCCTAAACCCAAGGTTCTCCCCTCCTATATTCTTTGGATTTCTATCTTACTGGCTTTAGTATTATTGGGATTCCTAACCTTTTCCCTCTTAAAGGAAATAGAAGGCCATAAAAAACAAAACGGGTCTATAAACTAAATCCAGGTAAAGGGATCCTGAAAAGGAATATAGGATATTTTCATATCAGGCAATTTGGGTTTCAACCAGTCCGCAAAATATTCCATACCCACTGCCTCACTCAATCCATGACCCAGAATGATAAGGGATACCTTATTTCCAAAAAAACGGGAATCTCGTAAATACTCCACGGTTTCCCATTCCGGACATTCACCTACGATCAAAACATCCGGTTTATCGGTTTCCAATAAACTTATATGTCCCTGCCCCCCCGCAGCCCCGGGAATTAATCCAATCTTGGAGCAGGAGGCTTGGATATCCCCTATAAATCGTAAATGCTTTATATTTAATTGGGCTTTTAATTGTTGGATCAATTCCTTAAGCGATAAACTCGGTATATTCAGAATTCGTTGGTTGGCACTAAAAGAATCCTCCCATCCCATTTTTTGTGCAAATCCATAACTAATCGCATCCGGTTTTAGGGTATGGCAATAATCATGAAAACGCCATACGACCATTTTATATTTTTCAAGAACAGCCATTTTCTGTTTCAGAACCTGGTTATTCTCAACGAAATGAATACTATCCGCATGATTATAATAGGTGGGTTCATGGGTAATTATAAAATTAGCGCCCCGATTATGGGCTTCTTCAATTACAGGAAGGGTAGCAAACATGGTACTCACAATTCCGGTAACCATTTGATCGGAAGTACCGGATTTTAGGGTATCGACCGTATTAGGAATAGGGCTTAATTCGCCCTCCTTAAATATTATATCCATAATATCCTTTACTGTATAGGATCTGGGCATAGGTATCGGTAAACCATCCTTAAGGGTAAAGCTCAGAGTAGATAATACCCCGAATCCAAGCATAGATTTTTGGATAAATTTTCTTCTATTAAATTGAATATCCGTCATTTTTTAAGGGGACTGAATAAGCGGGCAATATATTCCTAAAAGGAAGCTTTTATTAAATTATACGACATAATCAAAACTATAGTTTTAATTCCTTGTCCTTTTTTTGATAAAAGAAAACGAATTTCCTTACCTATTCTCAATATGACGAAAATCATCCATAAATCCCATTTTAATCAGGATTAAAAAAAACTTCTTTCAGGATTTTTAATCCAATATTTTTTAAAGTATGAGTGAAAAAATTCTGGAAAAAACCATCTGTTTCCATTGTGGTGAGGAATGCGAGGAGGACTTAATTCTTTTCGAGGAAAAAAGCTTTTGTTGCCTGGGTTGTAAAGGGGTTTATAGCATATTAAATTCCTGTAATCTGGGTAATTATTATGTTTTTAACGACCATCCTGGCTCCCAGCAAATCGAAATTGAAAAACATTTTGAGTATCTATCCGAGCCCTCGGTTATTAGGGATCTCATCGATTTCCAGGATGAATCCATTACCTGGGTTCATTTTTATATACCCAATATCCATTGCAGCTCTTGTTTATGGTTATTGGAAAACCTTCATAAAATTCATCCCGGAATCATTCAATGTCGGGTCGATTTCTTAAAAAAGGAAGCATCCATTCGATTTGATCACCATGTTTTGAGCTTGCAGGAATTGGTACAGCTTTTAAATAATATTGGCTATGAACCCTTGATTCAATTCCAGGATCTGGTTCGTGAAAAAAAGGAAGTCGAAAAAGATTCACTCATATTAAAAATTGCGGTTGCGGGTTTTTGTTTTGGCAATGTGATGTTATTAAGTTTTCCCGAATATTTTGGTTTAGAAGGAAAAACTCTATTCAGATCCTTTTTTGGTTTATTGAATGCTCTTTTTTGCTTACCGATCGTTTTTTATAGTGGTTGGGATTATTTCACCTCGGCCTGGAAAACCTTAAAAAATGGGTCCTTTAATCTCGACCTACCTCTGGCTCTTGGCATTACGGTATTATTCATCAGAACCCTTTTTGAAATTGCCAGCCATACCGGGGCCGGTTTTGCCGATACCCTCTGTGGTTTGGTTTTCTTTTTATTGATTGGAAAATGGGTTCAGAAAAAAACCTACCATCATATCTCCTTTGAAAGAGATTATCGGTCCTTTTTCCCGGTTGCGGTAATGTTAATGACCGACCATGGAGATATACCCATTCCCTTAACCGATTTAAAAACCGGGCATCGAATTTTGGTTCGGAATAATGAGATCATACCGGCCGATTCTATTTTATTAAAAGGCGAGGCCCAGGTTGATTTTAGCTTTGTAACCGGAGAATCGGTTCCGGTTTCCAAAACCTTGGGTGAAATTATTTATGCTGGAGGGCGCCAAACTGGTCAGGCCCTTGAATTGGAGGTAATAAAGCCGGTTTCTCAAAGCTATCTTACCTCCTTATGGAATCATGAGGCTTTTAAAACGGAGAAGAAAAATGCAGAAAAAACTTTTAGTGAGAAAGTTAGTCAGTATTTCACCCCCATATTACTGGTTCTGGCCTTCTTTGGGTTTTTATATTGGATTCCCAGCGATTCCACTCGAGCTTGGATGGCCTTTTCATCGGTTTTGATTATAGCCTGCCCTTGTGCTCTGGCCTTAAGTACACCTTTTACCCTCGCTTCCGCCCTAAGCATATTCGATAAAAATCATTTTTATCTTAAAAATATCTCCGTTGTAGAACATATGGCCCGAATCAATACCCTGGTATTGGATAAAACGGGAACCCTAACCCTAAGTCAAAGTAAGAACATGGATTTTCATGGTTTTTTAGATCCTGAACAGGAAAAATGGGTGTATAGTGCCTGTATGAATTCTCTTCATCCCTTATCCAGAATGATTTGCCAATATCTAGGTAATATGAAACGATTACCGGTTCAGGAATTCTCTGAAATACCCGGATCGGGATTTATAGCAAAAATTGAGGGAAGAGGAATTAAAATAGGATCGGCCGAATGGGTTCTGGGAATTTCGGATCAAAGTCTGGGCAAAACCCAGGTTCATGTAGAAGTGGATAAAAATTATATGGGCTTTTTTTCCATTGCCCAGGAATATAGAAAGGGGATGGAAAACCTAAAAGTATTGGAAAAGGATTATTCATTATTTCTATTATCCGGTGATCAGAATTTTGAGGAGGAACATCTGAAATCCTATTTCAGTCGGCCCAATACCCTTTATTTTAACCAATCACCCCTGAGCAAAATGAACTTTATTGAAAGCCTTCAAAATTCGGGGTCAAGAGTAATTATGTTGGGGGATGGATTAAACGATTCAGGCGCTTTGAGAAATAGTGATCTAGGGATTGCGATTACCGATCATGTCAATAATTTTTCACCGGGCTGTGATGCCCTTATGGAAGGATCCTCCTTTCCTAAACTTCCAGCCTTTTTAAAATTCAGTCAGGATGCCGTAAGGGTTATCCATTTATCCTTTGGGATATCCCTAATCTATAATCTGGTAGGATTAAGCTTTGCGCTTTCCGGAAAGTTATCCCCCCTGGTAGCTGCCATTTTAATGCCTTTAAGTACCATTACCATCATATCCTTTACCACCCTGGCAACCCATTATGCCGCAAAAAAACGAAACCTATTATGAGCATCATTTTCTTTCTTATTGGTAGTAGCGTGGTTCTGGCCTTAGGATTTTTAACGGCCTTTTTCTGGGCCCAAAGAACCGGGCAAAATGAGGACCTGCATACCCCTGCGATGAGAATTTTATTAGACGATGATTCCCCGCCACAGGGAAAAGATGATATAAATCAATAATCGGGCTAATCCAGGTCATTAATCCGGTTTTTTCTTAACAATATTTTTACCCCGTTTTACATCTACTCTATGCAAACAGAAAAATTTTACTACGATAATAAAATTGTCAGGGATTTTGCCCTGGCCACCATTGTTTGGGGGCTAATCGGTATGACCGTAGGCTTATTAATAGCCATGCAGCTTTACCAGCCCGCCATGAATTTAGGCAACCAGTATACCAGTTTTGGAAGGATTCGCCCCCTGCATACCAATGCCGTCATCTTCGCATTCGTTGGAAACGCCATTTTTATGGGGGTATATTATTCCCTGCAGCGATTATTAAAAGCCCGAATGTTTAGTGATGTTTTAAGCCGAATCCATTTCTGGGGATGGCAATTCATTATACTTTCAGCCGTTTTTACCCTTCCCTTGGGCATTACCACCTCCCATGAATATGCCGAATTGGAATGGCCCATTGATATTGCCATAACTGCCGTTTGGGTAGTATTTGGTATTAATATGTTTGGTACCATTTTCAAAAGAAGGGAACGACATTTATATGTAGCCATCTGGTTTTATATCGCCACCTTCGTTACCGTTGCTGTATTGCATATTGTAAATTCTATTGAATTACCGGTTTCCTTATGGAAAAGTTATTATGTATTTGCCGGAGTACAGGATGCTTTGGTACAATGGTGGTATGGACATAATGCAGTAGCATTTTTTCTCACCACCCCGTATTTAGGATTAATGTATTATTTCCTTCCAAAAATGGCGGGACGACCCATATATTCCTATAAACTTAGTATCCTCCATTTTTGGGCCTTGATCTTTATCTATATATGGGCCGGCCCCCATCATTTATTATACACTACCCTACCCGATTGGGCTCAATCATTAGGGGTAGCTTTTTCTATCATGTTGATTGCTCCAAGTTGGGGGGGTATGATCAATGGATTATTAACCCTTCGTGGAGCCTGGGATAAGGTAAGGGATGATGTGACCTTGAAGTTCATGGTGGTAGGGATTACGGCCTACGGTATGGCCACCTTCGAAGGCCCTATGCTTTCACTAAAGCAGGTAAACGGATTCGCCCATTTTACGGATTGGATTATTGCTCACGTGCATGTTGGGGCATTGGGATGGAATGGATTCCTAACCTTCGCCATTTTATACTGGTTAATCCCAAGAATTTATAAAACCGAACTATTCTCTAAAAAACTGGCCACCTTTCATTTCTGGATAGGCACCTTGGGTATATTATTTTATGTAATCCCTATGTACTGGGCCGCGATCACCCAATCCTTAATGTTGAAGGAATTTACGCCCGAAGGATTGCTAAAATATCCAAGCTTTTTAGAAACCACCCTGCGAATTCTTCCCATGCATGTCATGAGGAGCATAGGAGGAAGTTTATATCTTATCGGTGTTATTGTAATGACCTATAACCTGGCTAAAACCATGTTAAAGGGTAGTCTGGTACCGAATGAGGCTGCGGAAGCCTTAGCCTTAGGCCCCATTACCCCTCAGGAAGAAAAAAGTAAATTCCATAGAATTTTGGAAAGGAAGCCTATTCAATTCCTTATCCTTTCTCTGGTCGTAATCCTAATTGGAACCTTTGTAGAGCTTATGCCTACTTTAACGATTTCCTCCAATATTCCCACCATTGCGAGTGTAAAACCCTATACCCCTCTGGAATTGCAGGGCAGAGACCTTTATATTCGAGAGGGCTGTGTGGGATGCCATTCCCAAACCATTCGACCATTCCGTTCGGAAACCGAGCGGTATGGTGAATACAGTAAAGCCGGCGAATTCGTATACGACCATCCCTTTTTATGGGGCAGTAAACGAACCGGACCCGATTTGGCCCGGGAAGGCGGAAAATATGGCAATTCATGGCATTATAACCATATGTATGATCCAAGAGCCATATCTCCGGGAAGTATAATGCCTGCTTATGAATGGCTTTATAAACAAACCATCGATACAGCCTCTACCCCTTCCAAAATTAACGCTATGCGTAAACTTGGTGTTCCCTATGCACCCGGTTATGAAAAACAGGCCATTGCCGATCTGGAAAAGCAGGCTCAGTCCATTGCCGATAATTTAGAATCGGACCATATCAAGGTTAATAAAAACAAGGAGATTATTGCTCTAATCGCTTATCTGCAACGATTAGGAACCGATATAAAAGCTGAAAAAAATACCGCTAAAAACTAAATCGATGTTTAAACAATTCACTGAAAACATAAAGGGCAATCAAATTTATTTGATTGGATCCTTAGGCATATTCCTGATATTTTTCATTGTGGTAACCGTTATGCTAATCCTTCTTAAAAAGAAAGACATGGATTATATGAAGGCCATACCCTTCGAAGATGATTCCCTTAACCTTCCAGACTCAGACCCGATTTTATGAAAAAACGAACCATCCTGGTATTGATATTTCTTTTATCAATGACCTCCTTTTTATATGCCGGAGATACTGGCAGTGATATTCCTAAACTGGAAAATAATTTGATGTATGGAACCTTTTTATTGGTTATCCTGATCCTATTGCTCACCATTTTCCTATTGATGCGTACTATCAACCTCTTGTTTAAAACGGTTTTAAAGGCCCAGGGTTTATCGGCCGAAGAGATAAAATCCATTACCAGCCTGGCTCCGGCTGAAAAGAAACCGGCATCCATTTTCTGGGAAAAAGCCCTTTCCCTAAGGCCCCTTTCGGAAGAAAAGGATCTCATGATGGATCATGAATACGATGGTATACATGAACTCAATAATCCAGTTCCAGCCTGGTTTCAGGTTCTATTTTTCGGAACCATAACTTTTGCCGCCTCCTATTTATTGATTTACCATGTTTTTAAATGGGCTCCCTTACAAAAGGAAGAATACAAGATTGAAATGGCTAAGGCTGAAGCCGATAAAATCCTTTATCTCAGCAAACAACCCGTTCAAATCGATGAAAAATCGGTGAAACTGGTCAATGATGCTACCACCCTTAATGCCGGAAAAACCGTTTTCAGCATTTACTGTCAATCCTGTCATGGGGATAAGGGCCAAGGCTTGGTAGGACCCAATCTTACCGATGATTATTGGATTCATGGAGGAAAAATCCAGGATATTTTTAAAACCGTTAAATATGGAGTGCCTACCAAGGGAATGCCAACCTGGGAAAAGCAACTCTCTCCTAAACAGATTTCAGATGTTTCCAATTATGTCGAATCCATTCATGGCACTAATCCTCCGAATGCAAAAGCCCCACAGGGAGATAAGGTAAAATTATAATTATATCATGGAGGCAGAAATAATAGGGACTGGAAAACGAAAATGGCTTTACCCGGTAATACCCAAAGGCCCATATTATCAATATAGGAGCTGGCTAAGCTATATTTATTTGATTTTTTTCTTTTCCGGTCCTTTTATTCGGATTGGGGGGCAACCCCTTCTATTATTAAATTTTCCGGAAAGAAAGTTTGTACTGGTAGGTCAGGTATTTTGGCCACAGGACATATTTCTTTTCATGATGGCCTCCCTGGTATTTATTGTCTGTATTGTTTTTTTCACCCTTGCCTTTGGTCGAATATTTTGCGGATGGATCTGCCCACAGACCATTTTTATGGAAATGGTTTTTCGTAAAATAGAGATCTGGATTGAGGGCGATTCTCATCAACGAAAAAAAATGGATCAGGGACCCTGGACGGCTGAAAAAATCAGAAAGAAAACCCTAAAAAATATCCTGTTCCTATTGGTTTCCTTTTTAATTGCCAATACCTTTCTGGCCTATATTATTGGATCAGAAGCCTTGATCCAAATTGTTACCGAGCCAGTACGATTACATATTGCCGGATTAGCCAGCATATCGGCTTTTACACTGGTTTTTTTCGCGGTTTATAGTCAGGTAAGAGAATTTGTTTGTACCCTGATCTGCCCCTATGGACGTTTACAAGGGGTATTAACCGATAAGGATACCTTAATGGTGGCCTATAATGATTTCAGAGGAGAACCCCGAGGGCATTTAATAAAGGATCCGGTTAAAGCGGCTGGTCAGGGAGATTGTGTGGATTGCGGATTATGCGTAGCCGTTTGCCCAACGGGTATTGATATCCGAAAAGGGACCCAATTGGAATGCATTAATTGTACGGCCTGTATCGACGCTTGTGACGAGGTAATGGTAAAAATTCATAAGCCCAAAAATCTCATAGGCTTCTATTCCGAAAACTTATTGCATAACCATCAAAAACCTCGTTTTACCCCTAAAATGATGGGCTATTCGGGGGTAATTCTCATATTGATATCGGTTTTAAGCTATTTTATTCTCAGTCGGAGTATATTAGATATAACCATTATGCGATATGGGGGCTTATTATACCAGGAAATGCCGGGAGGAAAAATTTCCAACCTCTATAATGCCGAGATTATCAATAAAAGTAAAACCACCCAGGAGATTAATCTGGTTCCCGATAATCCAGCCTTTACGGTAAAATATATCCAGGCACCAGGCAGCTTGGCGGCAGGAAAATCGGTTAAAACCGTATTCTTTATTATCGCACCGGGGTCAAAAATCCATGATACCAAAACGGATATCCATTTAAGTTTAATGGGCAATCATAAACTAGTACAAAAAATCAGGACCAATTTTCTTGGGCCCATGAACGATTAATCTATTTAACTATGAATTGGGGGAAAAGTATAGTACTGGTTTTGGGATTATTTATGGGGATGATATTAAGTATGGCTATTTATTTGATGAGCCGGCCTTCCGATGATTTTGATCCGAATTATTATGAAAAAGGCATTCATTTTGATCAGGATTATGTTCGGGAACGCCAGGTATTTATGGATAAGGTAGAACCTCAGATCCATCAGAACCAAAAAACCATTCAAATCCATTTCCAAAATCCCGTTGCCAATCCAAGTGGAGGAAATATCAGTGGAAAAATATGGATTATCAGACCCTCAACCGGAAAACTCGATACCAATTTTTCGATTTTTACCGGAAAGGGAAATGAATGGAACTTAAAAGGAGATTTCCTGGCTAAGGGAAATTGGCAATTGGTATTGGAATGGACCCAAAACCACCATGCCTATTTATATCATAAAGAGATTTTCTGGAACTAAATGTATTATCTGGCCTTTATAACCGGTTTAATGGGCAGCCTGCACTGCGTAGGTATGTGTGGTCCCTTGGCGATGGGCATTCCCTCCTTTCAATCGGGATGGGCCATGATCCAGGAAAAAATCCAATATAATTTTGGGAGGATTCTTACCTATGCTCTATTGGGTATCCTTTTGGGATGGATCGGAAGAAGACTTTGGGTGCCTGAACTACAGGAAAAACTCAGTATTGGCTTAGGAATACTCATCCTGGCACTATCCGGTTTTCGATTTTCGATAAATCAATCAATGGTTCAGGTTTGGGGCAACCAGATTTTGATTCCCATTCAAAATGGCATGCTCTACGCTATAAAGCATAGAGCTGGAAACTTTTGGATAGGAGCCTTGAATGGTTTTTTACCTTGTGGAATGGTTTACCTAGCCCTAGCTGGTGCGATCAATACCCTTTCACCCTATAAAGCGGGCTTATATATGATAGCCTTTGGATTAGGCACCTTTCCCCTTATGCTAACCGCTAGTCTGGGTTCGGGATGGGCCAGCCCCAAACTTAGAAAGCAATTAAACCGAATCAGTCCCTATTTCATTGTTTTAATGGGCTTTTGGTTCATATTTAGAGGTTTACACCTCAATATTCCTTATTTAAGCCCAGGTAAAATTAATTGGGGTGCCACTATTTGCCATTAATCAAACCCCATTAAACCGACATCGAAAATATCGAGTCTTTAGGCCGATTCGACCATAAACGGGCATCGAAGGCCATGCAGATAATTCTTAAAAAATCCTTTCCGATAGGCGTTACCTTTAATCCCCAGGAATTGAGTTCGATCAAACCATCTTCCTCTAAAACATGTAAACGATCCAGGCTATCCCATAAGGATTCGAAAGGCTCGGTATAATGATTCCAGGTAGTTTTTCCAGTACAGGTAATATTGAGTAAATAACGACGAATGGCCAGGTCTTCCTCTGTAAGGATATGTCCTTTTACCAAGGGTAGTTTTCCGGAATGCACGATTTTCAAATATTCCTCTATATCCTTTTCATTCTGTGCATAGGCATAATAGGAATCGGAAATGGATGAAGCCCCCAGACCGATCAATAAACGTGTATGGGATTCGGTATATCCCATAAAATTGCGGTGTAAGGTTCCCTTTAAATAGGATTTATAAAGCCCGTCTTCGGGTAAGGAGAAATGATCCAAACCGATTTCCAAATACCCAAATTCCACCAGTTTATTATACCCCAAATCCCTTAGCAGGGCCTTGGTATGAAAATCGGGCAAATCCTTTTCAGTATATTTTCTTTGACCGGGTTTTAACCAGGGAATATGCGCGTAACTATAAAAGGCAATTCGATCGGGCCGCAATAATTGAACTTTGTTCAAGGTTTCGGAAAGTCCTTCCAGGGTTTGGCCCGGCAATCCATAAATTAAATCATAATTAATGGAATCATAGCCTATTTCACGGGCCATATCGGTTACCGCTTTTACCTCCTCAAAACTTTGCTTTCTATGAATAATAAACTGAACCCTGGGATTAAAATCCTGAATACCCAAGCTTAATCGTTTAAATCCCAAAGCGAATAGGGTTTCTAAATGCTCCCGAGTCGTATTGGCCGGATGGGCTTCAAAACTAAAAGCTGATTCCGGATGTTTTTCGCTATGGGTCAGAATACCTTCTATTAATTCCCGTAGATGTTCAGGAGAAAAAAAGGTAGGGGTTCCTCCACCCAAATGAATTTCCCGAATAATGGGTTTTTCGACCAGTAAATCGGTATAGATTTTCCATTCGGCCAGCAAGCCCTGAATATATTTCTCCTCTACCTTATGGTTTTTGGTGATCCGGGTATGACAACCACAATAGGTACATAAACTCTCACAATAGGGCAAATGGATATAAATACTGATCCCTTCGGTAGAATTGGATTCCTCAAAGGTTTTTAAGGTGGATTTTTTCCAGGAATCTATACTAAACTTTTCTGTGTTCCAATAGGGAACCGTAGGATAGGAAGTATACCGGGGCACAGCCATTTTATACTTCTCCAATAAAGCATCATTCATAACCGATAATTTTAAGAGCCTTAGATAGAATAGACTATAGAAATGAATTCTATTGGCTTCAAAAATATACCGGATCGCAAACCCGTCCTATAATAAAAATCAGGCAAATGGCTGATTTTAATCATAGGGATTGAATGATTTTTTAATTACTATACAACAAAAGGCTTATCGATGGAGGGGCTGGGTTCAGAAAACCATTTAGGACCCTGCTCGGTCATATGCGCGCAATCCTCCAAACGAACACCAAATTCACCGACTATGGAGATATTCGGCTCTACACTAAAACACATGCCCACTTGTAAGGGTAGAGTATTTCCCTTAACCATATTACCCCATTCATGCCCATCCATTCCAATTCCATGACCCGTTCTATGGGGTAATCCGGGTAGCTTATAGCCCGGACCAAAACCGGCATCGGTAATCACCTTTCTGGCAGCGGCATCCACATCCATACAAGGATGACCCAGTTGAGCAGCCGCAAATCCGGCAGCCTGAGCCTTTTTTTCCAGATTCCAGATCTCCAGTTGTCGTTTAGTGGGTTCGGCCCCAAAAACGATCGTTCGACTCATATCCGACGAATAACCTTCTACCCGGCAACCGCAATCAATCAATACAATATCCCCTTTTTTCAATCGCTGCGGTTTTACCGATCCATGCGGAAAGGCAGAGGCTTCGGCAAAATTACATAGGGCAAAGTCCGGCTCAGCCCCAAAACGCATATGGGCTTCATTCACGATAGCCGAGAATTCGGAGGGAGCCATTCCTTCATGCAAACTGGAAAGCCCCAACTTCATGGCGGCCGTAGTTATATCGGTGGCTCTCTGCATTAAGGCCAGTTCTGTAGCCGATTTAATCATCCGGCAGGGGATGGTAACCGGATCACCGGATATATAGTTAAGA
>Ga0209067_10001342_pt1 | contig 15242 bp, 13 predicted proteins | sample ColStrG_CSR_2013_FD_187199 | JGI IMG/M metagenome (GOLD analysis project Ga0209067, IMG submission 187199) | Freshwater sediment microbial communities in response to fracking from Pennsylvania, USA - Cold Stream Run_MetaG_CSR_2013 (SPAdes)... | ecosystem: Environmental > Aquatic > Freshwater >...
GCCGCGAGGGCCGGAGGTAACAGGCGTCGAATCACGAATCCCGATTGTAGCAGTGGCGATTAGACGAACGCGGCCGGCTGTTACGCCGGCCGCCTCCAGTGGAAGGGATTTGGCAGGATACCGGGCGGATTAGCTCTTCTTAGCTGGCGGGTTTTCGACTTCGAGGTTATTCGTTACGGGTCCGAAACCGAGGCCTGCGCCCGAAGCGCGCATGCCGGCGACTTGCTTCTCCAGCGCGTTGTTCACCACGCCGGTCAAGGTAACGTGTCCATTGTCCACAATGATATGGATCGGCGGAATGGCCATCATTCTATAGCGCAAAAACGTGGCGTCGCCATAGATGGCCCGGGCGACCTGAAGCCTCAGGCGGTCGTCGTTGGTCGAAAGCGGCAGAACCTTGAGTTCGTTCGTCATGCTCACGACACCCGGAATTCCTTGGACGATCTTGCCCAGGTCGCTCTTCTTGTATGGCTGGTTCACCGCGCCGAGCAGCTCCACGCTGCCGTTGGCGACGCGGAAGCTGACGTCATCCCAGATGGTGTAGCGCGAATACGTCAGGATCTCGTGCCGCACCTGTTGGGCAAGGTTCGCATCGGTCACGGGCCCCATAGTCTGCCCCTTCGTCGACGCACCCGCGGCGCTCGTCAAAAGGGCCGCAGCCATTAGAAATTGTCCCAGAATCGTCAGTCTCATTTTCCTCTCCTCCTGCTTGTTAGAACGTAATCGCGCGGCTTCCGGTTTGTAAAACGTTCGTAAAGGGCCAGTGAAGAAAACGCTAGAATCGAAGTGGAGTCCTTATGCAGACCGTTGTCACGGAAACACCGAACCCACCCGCTCTGATGGAGCCCCGCCGAAAAAAGTGGACCCGTACCGAGTGCGCGGCTTTGGAAACTTTGGAGGTATTTCAGCAACAGCGGCTGGAGCTGGTCGAAGGAGAGTTGTTCAACAAGATGGGAAAGAATCGGCCCCACACGATCGCGCAGACCCTTGTCCGTTTAGCGCTGGAGGCGCTGTTTGGTGGGCGCTACGTGGATATCGAGACCACCATAGACGTTGCTCCCGAAGACAACCCAACCAGCGAGCCCCAGCCGGATCTGATTGTCTTGCTGAAGCCGTCGCAGGAATACCGCAAGGGCAACCCCCAACCGGCCGACATCCGCCTCCTCGTAGAGATTTCCGACTCGTCCCTGGCCTTCGATCTAAACGTAAGGGCGCGACTGTACGCTCGTGCCGGCATCGTCGAGTATTGGGTTTTCGACGTCCCTGCGCGAAGGCTGGTGGTGCACCGGAATCCGCTGAACGGCTCGTACCAGTCAGTCGTTGTTTACAGCGATCGCGAAAACGTGAATCCCCTGGCAGCGCCGGACCGCGAATTCCGAGTTGCGGATGCGTTTCCGGAGTAAGCCTCAAGCCGTTCGATCCTTTAGAATCGAAGTGGAGTCCTTATGCAGACCGTTGTCACGGAAACACCGAACCCACCCGCTCCGATGGAGCCCCGCCGAAAAAAGTGGACACGTACCGAGTGCGCGGCTTTGGAAACTTTGGAGGTATTTCAGCAACAGCGGCTGGAGCTGGTCGAAGGAGAGTTGTTCAACAAGATGGGAAAGAATCGGCCCCGCACGATCGCGCAGACCCTTGTCCGTTTAGCGCTGGAAGCGTTGTCTGGTGGGCGCTACGTGGATATCGAGACCACCATAGACGTTGCTCCCGAAGACAACCCAACCAGCGAGCCCAGCCGGATCTGATTGTCTTGCTGAAGCCGTCGCAGGAATACCGCAAGGGCAACCCGCAACCGGCCGACATCCGCCTCCTCGTAGAGATTTCCGATTCGTCCCTGGCCTTCGATCTAAACGTAAGGGCGCGGCTGTACGCTCGTGCCGGCATCGTCGAGTATTGGGTTTTCGACGTCCCTGCGCGAAGGCTGGTCGTGCACCGGAGTCCGCTAAACGGTTCGTACCAGTCAGTCGTCAAGCCGTTCGATCTTTCGCGTAGCAGACCGTCCCTAATCCGCATTCCGCACATTTCGGATTGCGCGCCACGCACAGCGCACGGCCGTGCAAAATGATCTGGTGCGAGAAGAGTATCCACTTCTCCCGCGGAATCACCTTCATCAGGTCTTGCTCGATCTTCACCGGGTCCGAATTCTTCGTCAGGTCAAGCCGCGCTGCGATGCGCTGCACGTGGGTGTCCACCACCACGCCAACCGCGATCCCGTAAGCTGTCCCGAGCACCACATTGGCGGTCTTGCGCGCCGCCCCAGGGACAGTGAGCAGTTGCTCCATGGTCCGCGGCACCTCACTGCCGAATTCGGAAACGATCTTCGTGGCGGCGCCCACGATCGACTTCGCTTTGTTATTAAAGAAGCCGGTGCTGCGGATATCGTTGGCGAGAACCTCGGGCCGCACCGCAGCGAAATCCTGGGGCGTCGGATATTTCTCGAACAACCCCGGCGTGACTTCGTTCACGCGCTTGTCCGTGCACTGCGCGGAAAGAATCGTGGCCACCAGCAGTTCCCACGGGTTGCGATGATGGAGGGCGCACGTGGCCGCGGGATACATCTCGTCCAGGATGCGCAGAATCTCCGCCACCCGTTGCTTCCGTTCGGCTGCGGTCTTGGGCCGTTTCCCGTAAGCTTTAGATTGGTCATGCGAGCGCGCCTTCTTTTGCTCGCCGGTGCGTTGGCCGCCTTTGGCGCTTCGCTCGGTTCGGGCTTTCACTTTGACGATTATGCCATTTTCCCGGCGCATTTCGACCTAGGCCTAACACGCCCGCTCACGTATCTCACCTTCTGGCTGAACTACCAGGTTGGTGGCGAGAACCCAATCGGATATCATGCGGTCAACCTGCTGTTGCATCTGGGCGCGGTCCTGCTGGCGTACGAATGCTTGCGGCGTCTGCTGCCGGAGCGGGCGGCGGTGATCGCCGCGGCTCTGTTTGCGATCCATCCGATTCAGGCCGAAGCCGTGAACTACGTTTGGGCGCGGAGTATTGTGCTGGCGGCGGTGCTATGCTTCGCCTCATTGCTTTCTTGGCTGGAGGGGCGGCAGTGGACAGCCGTGCTCTGGTTTGCGGCCGCGCTGCTGGCTAAAGAAGAATGCGCGGCCTTCCCGCTGATGCTGTGGCTGATCGAGAAAAGCCAGTGGCGTAGGCCTCCTGGCCTGCGCATCTTCATAATGCTCTTGCTATCCCTGGCTGCCGGCGCCCGCGTCATCTACGCCACCCTGGTCACGCCAGGAGCACCGGCCGGTTTCCAGGCCGGCATTTCGCCCTGGCGGTATCTGACGGCGCAATCGGTCGTGATCCTGCGATACCTGCGGTTGTTGATCGTGCCCTACGGCTTCACGGTGGATCCCGATGTACATGTGCCGCTGTGGTTAGGCATACTGGCATGGGCGGCGCTAATCGGGCTGGTCGCATTCACCTGGCGCAGGGGCCAGACCTGGTTTCTCGCGGGGCTTATCCTCCTGATTCCCAGTTCCACCATCTTCCCCGCCGCCGACCTTTCGGCCGACCGCCGCATGTATCTCCCGATGCTGGCCTTCGCAGCCGCCGCGGGGCTTCTGCTGGCGCAGGTGAAAACACATTGGCTACCGGCCAGCCTGGGAGCGGTCCTGCTGGTCTTCAGCATGGTGCGTACCTCGGTCTGGATGAGCGAAGAATCGTTGTGGCGGGAAGCCGTGGAACGTGCCCCCGACAAAGTCCGGCCCAAGATCCAACTGGCGCGGGCGCTGCCGGCCGCCAAGGCGTTGGAGTTGCTGAACCAGGCCCGCGTGCTGGCGCCATACGATCCGGCCATCGCCGCCGAAACCGGCAAGGTCCTGCTCTCCGAGGGCCAGCCCGAAGCGGCCTTGGAGGAGTTTGGCCGCGCCCTGGCACTGGCGCCGCGCGACGCCCGCAACCTCAACAATCGCGGCGTGGCTCTTCAGGCGCTCTGGCAAACCGAAGCCGCGCGGCAGGACTTCCAACGCGCGCTCGAACTCGATCCCAACCTCACCGAAGCCCGTGAAAACCTCGCCAGACTCAACCAGCCGGCGCGGTAATCTGAATGTCCGTGGTGATGTTCTGCCAGTCGGGCAATTCGTAAATCTTCATCTTGCTGTTGAGCGGCGCCGACAGTTCCTTGGATTGATAAGGCGCCAGGTCGGTGGTGAAGGCGAACGACCCTTGCGCATCTTCCTCCGATTTTTGGGTGCGGCCCCAAATCGTCACGTTGCCGGCCAAACCGCTGATCTCCGCCTGGGAGTGGTTGATGATCACAAAGGTGACCATCGTCTTCTTCTTAGCGTCCTGGCTGAAGCGCACGCCGGTGATTTCAATCTGCTTCTGTAGCGGGTTGGGTTTGGACCCGGGTTTGGCCGCCGGGCTTTCCACCGTGGTAGTCGGCGTTGGGCCCGCGCCTGTGCCGGCGGCTTTGCCCGACTGCAGCAGCGAGTAGATTCCGAAAATGATGCCACCGATCCCCACGGCAAACACGATCGTCATGAGCCATGCGGGCAGATTCAGCAGAGCGTGGCGGGCCGGTGGCTGAGCCTGCTGCGGATAGTACTGAGGCGGAGCAGGCTGCTGCTGGGGCGGAGGCTGATAATACTGCGGCGGCGGTTGTTGCGGCTGCTGCGGAGGCGCCGGCGCGTAATAGGTCGGCCCCGGCGGTGGCGCCTGCTGGGGCTGATAGTAGGGGGGAGCCGGCTGCTGTGGTTGCGGCGGCTGCTGGTAATAGACCGGGGGTTGCTGCTGGGGAGGCGGCTGGGGCGCCACGTACTCCGGTCCGGGCACGGGCTGATAGGAAGGCGGCTGGTACGTCGGCTGCTGGGGCGGTGGCTGCGGCGGTGGTGGCTGCGACGTTGGTGGCTGGGGTTGCGGGGGAACCAGGCCTGCGGCTGCCGCCCTGGCCTTGCAGTCCGGACACTCGTCATAAGCTGGGGGTACTTCGCGCCCGCACTGCGGGCAGATCCACGTGAACATGTGCTCGCCTCAATTTCTACTGTACCGCTTTAGCGAATTCCTACGAATGAATGCAGACGCCCGGCGGCCTTTTGGTCGCGCCGGAACGAATGGAACTCCTCGGGCCGGCACATCGTGCACAAATTCGACGCATAAATCCGCTCCGGCGTTACGCCAACCTCTGCGAGTTGGCGCCGGTTTGCGGCGGCAAGATCGATGTGCCCTCTTCCCTGCCCTCCGAATTGCGCTGCCACCTCCGGCCCCACCTCGTAGCAACAAGCGCCGATCCCCGGCCCGAGAGCCGCATGCAAATCGCGCGCTTCAGTACCGAACCGCGCGCCCATCGCCTGTGCCGCCGTGGCGGCGATACGCGCAACCGTGCCCCGCCATCCCGCATGCACGGCCGCCACGGCTCGCAGCCGCTCATCCACCAGCAGGATCGGAATGCAGTCGGCCGTCTTCACTGCCACCACAGCGCCGGGCGTATTCTCCAGCAGCCCGTCGCCTTCCCCCAACACGCCCTCACGCCCCGCCGCCGCCACGCAGGTTGTCGAGTGAATCTGTCGCAACGTGGCGAGATTGGCGAACATCCCAGGCACATTCGAGAGTCTGGTGCCGAACCCATGCACCAACCATGCGAAGGCATCGAGTTCGGTCACGCGATAGAGGTTGGCGCAATCCCGGTAGAACACAATTTACGCGGGGTTCTGAACCTGGGCGATGCGCACCTGCTGTTGAAATTCGGCCAGCATGGATTCATCGAGCCGCACTTCGGTGGGCCGCTTCACCAGCGTGGACATCTGATCGATCTTGTCCTGCAATTTAAGCAGCGCGTAGAAGAGGTTCTCCGGCCGCGGAGGGCAGCCGGTGCAGTAGACATCCACCGGGACGATCTTGTCGACCCCCTGCAGCACCGCATACGTGTTGAACGGGCCCCCCACGCTCGAGCAGGCGCCCATCGAGATACACCATTTCGGGTCGGGCATCTGGTCCCAGATGCGTTTCAGCACCGGCGCCATTTTGAGGGTGACGGTGCCGGCTACGATCATGAGGTCGGATTGCCGGGGACTGGGCCGGAAGACCTCAGCCCCGAAGCGCGCGATATCGAAGCGCGAGGTGCTGGAGGCGATCATCTCAATGGCGCAGCAGGCCAGACCGAACGTCAGCGGCCACAACGCCGATTTGCGCGCCCAGTTGAACACGTAATCGACGGATGTGGTCACGAAGTTCTGTTCGAACTGATTTTGGATGAAAGTTGCCACTCGAGCGCAGTCTCCTTGTGCTTAAGAAGGATTGTATCACCAGACGGCGTTGATTTGCTGTTACAGAAGTTCGATCGCCGCTTGAGCACGTAGCCCAACCAGTTCCCGATTCGCCGCAAGCCACCGGTGCGCTGCATCGTAGTGAATGTGTGGGGGCCATCCCAAGGCCATCAGGAGGTTAGTACCCAACAACGCCACGGCCATTAAGGCCTACCGGACTCGACGAATTCCCGGCTCGCGAGGCGATCCTCCGCGTCCAAGGCGCCCCGTGTCTCGTCCGGCCCGAAGCCCGGTGTGCCGTCCGGAACCTGGAAAACGCAGAACCCGTTCCGGGCCGACAGCGGCGCGTGAGCCGTGATCCCCCGTCGCGCGAGATAAGACAGCGCTTTGCCGACGGAGGTCTTACGCGCCACCGCCAAGCTCTTTGCAGCCTCCAGGACATCAGAATCAATATCCAGCGTCGTTCGCATCGTAAATTAATGATGACATAGGTGAGATTGGTGTCAACCGGCCTGCGGACTGGGCGCATTGAGCAGGTCACCGCACCGCCAATTTCTTCTCCGCCAGCGAAAAGTCTCCCGCCGTCTGCCACTCCGTGGTTGAGTTCAGATCGCGAACGCCGCATCCGGCCATCTTCAGCCGCTTGGCCAAATCTGTCCGCCTGGCGAGGCTGTTGTCCATTTTGATGTAATGTATCCCCGCGATGTCGCTGAACGGGCGGCTCGGCCCCACCTGCACCAGAACCGTGCGATTCGGAAAGTGAGCCATCGCCATCCCGGCTTCAAAAAGAACATTCGGCCGCGGTTGCGGGTAAAGAACGCTCTCGTATTCCGCATCGTCCCGTCCGCGAAACTCCTCCCGTAGCCTGGCTTCGTCGTCGGGCGTCAGCAGCACAACCGCGGCGTGCGCGATCTGAAAACCAGTCTGCAAAATTTCGTTGATGTGCGGCGCCGGATTCTGCGTGGCCTCCACCACGTCCGTCCACTCGAGCGGTTCCAGGCCCAGTGCCCGAAGGAAGGTAAATAAAGACACGCGCATTCGCTCATTCCGCCCATACACCACAAAAACGCGCGTATTCTCGGCGCGGGACGGCGCCGCCGGTTCGGGCCTCTCAAGGACCGCGGCGCTGGTCTCCCTTTCCAACTGGTGATTCGCCCGAAACCATTCGCGGAAGATCGTCCCGCTGATCCGCGGCGCTTCAGCCTGGGATTCGTCGATGACTCCATGATAGCTCAGAACGGCCAGCGCATCGTCCATGGCCGGCCCTGGCAAGCTCCTGGATTCCAGGAGTGCTTGATACAGAGCTCGGCCCTCACCGCCAAAATCTTGCAGCCAACTGCGGAACGTGCCGGCGCGATCACGAACAAATCTGCGCCCGGCCAGGTGAATCCTAGTTTCCGCCGCTTCCACGCTGTCCCACAGATATCCCAGCACCCCCTGCAAAACATACGGGTGGCGTCCGGTCAGTTCCATAAGAAGGGCCTCTACCGGCGCGGCCAAACCTTGCGGGAAGCCCGCCGCGATGAGTTTGAGGGCGTCTGCTCTATCAAGCATACCGAGGTACTCCGGATCCAGATTGTTCAATGGCGAACCCCTTGTCGCCAGTTCAGCGGGATGGACTGTCGCCGCTGCGACGGCCCGAAAGTGCCTCTGGTATCTTGAGTTCATGAGTAGGTTGCGGAAGTTTTCTGTACATTCCGAATCGGGGAGCCGCGATATGGCGGATGCGAACTCGTCGATTAGAAGGACCACGAGCCAGTTGGGGCCATGCTGTTGCTCGATTGCAGCCCTAGCTTGATCTAATCGCGCCAGAAAATCCTGGTAGTGTACGATGTCGCTCGTCTGGGTGCCTGCATTCGGCACCACTGAAGCGTAAACCGCGCGAAAGAAGTCGGCCGGCGAGCGCGGTACGATAGCCTGCATGTCGAGCATGCGCGGCAGCAACCTGTGAGTATCGCTGGCCTGCAGGTTAAGATCCTCTTCGAGCTTGAGCAGGAACGAGGTCTTGCCGCATCTCCAGCCGCCGAGCACGGCGTAGGACTTCCCGTTCTTGAGACCCTGGGCCATTCGCGCGCGCATCTGCGTGTAGCCGACAAACAGATTGCCGGGGCGAATGCAGTTGTAAGGGTTCATCACATCGGTCATGTCGGGCAATTCCTTTCAAGCCAGGACTGAAACATTGTCGGACTGATTCTCATGGTCCCACCAGCGTCACGAATCAAGCCGAACTGTTCGAGGTGACTCAGCGCTTCCTCGAGTCCGCCGAGTGACCTTAGCTGACCGCCGGAGCCGAACTTCGTCAATGCGGTCCGTTCGTCCGGCTGTAGCAGGCCCCAGACGCCCTCCCGATAGTAATGCCCAATCCGGTGCTTGTGAAAGCGGGCCTGGATCGCTCTCGCGGTATGCTCCACGGCACCGAGGTCGATCAGCTTCCGTTCGCCATGCTCGCAGGCGTCGCTTGCGAAAAGCCGTGTCACCAGCGGGTGACCGCCGCACAGATCGTAGACCGCTTCCAAAGCCTCGGGTGACCATTGGATGTCTTTCCATGCCCCGATTTCGCGAACCATCCTTTCCGTATCCACCCGGTTCAGCGAACCAAGAATGTATACCTGGAAGGACATGAACATCGGGTTTTCGCCAATCGAGTCCGAGAGCAGGTTCTGGTCATTGACATCCGGACGATAAGCCGTCGCAAGTACGGACAGGCACCTTGTGTCTTGAGCCAGAGCCCGTAGGATGCGGAAGAGCCGGACCCACTCGCTCAGGATTGGCTCGCTGTGGATCACCCGCCTGTCGGGAAAGAACTTATCCACTTCGTCGAGGATGAGAATAAACGGCTCATGGCGGCCTGCCTTCAGCCAGGCTTCATGCAGTCGCTGAAACTGTTCGCGGAAAGAATTCGCCTTGAGTGACGGAAGTTTCCTGACCCGATGGACGGCCAACTCCCTTTGGAATTGCCGGGCGATCTCCGGGAAGAGATCGTCAGCCACGGGCGCGTAACCCTGGCAGTCCACCCAGGCCACTGGCGCCCCAGCCAACCGATTCCTCAGTTGTTTGATCAATGAGGTCTTCCCCACTTTGCGAAGCCCGAAGAGACCCACGTGCTGGCCTTGCCGAAGAACCGCTGGAAGACGTTCCAGCAAATCGTTTCTCCCGAAGAACCAGGTCGGATCGGTAATCGGCCGGGATTCGTCGTAGGGGTCGGTCCGGGTCACGTACGGCTCTTCGAGGTCACGAAGTGTTTGCGCGCACGTGTTTTCCGAGACCGCTACGGCCAGAGCGGCAGACTGGAGTGGAACCACCTCGCGATTCCGCTCTGTGCGCAGGGTCAGAATCGCCCCCGTGGGAGGCGACTGGCCTTTGTAGACAACGTACATCCCCGATGCGTCCGTTGGCGGGACCATCGGACGATCTGGTTGGAAGATGATAGCCGCCGCCGACGCCTGACCCCTTCCGGGACGGAGCCGCAGGGTATGGCTGTCGATCGGCTCCACGCTCTCGAAGCCCGCTCTGGTGAAGAACTGTCGGGCAACCTGTGCCGGATCGGATCGGCGCGACAGCACCAGCACGACCGTAAAGCCAGTAAAGTAGGCCAATGCGATGATGCCAAACCAGAGCGGCTTGTCGGGGAAGCTATCCCAGACGTAGCGGATGGGCCTGGGTTGGATCTCTGGCTCGCGCTCCTGCGTGCTCCTCAGACCTTTTCTTTGTAGCTGGCTCCGATAGTAAGTAAGCGGATAAACTGGGCGAAGCCGGTGGTCGAAACGCACCGCGGCGTACTGGTCGCCCTGAAGGGAGGATTGATAGAGCAGCCTTCCGGGGTAGTGGCTCAGCCATTCGTTGCCGGGCAGCACTGTTGAAGAAACGGGACTTCGATCCGAAAGCACTGGCCATTGCCGCATGCTTGCGTCACTACTCCCGCTGGCCAACGTCGTACCGTCGGGGCTCCAGCCCACTGACAAGACCTCGCTGGAATGGCCGCTGAGGGTGCGCAGCAGTTGTCCGCTCTCCGCGTCCCAGAGTTTCACAGTGTGGTCCCCACCCCCGCTTGCCAGGGTCTTGCCGCGCGGATTCCAGGCCACTGACGAGACCGAGCTGGAATGGCCGCTGAGGGTGCGTAGCAGTTGCCCGCTCCCCATCGCCCACAGCTTGACCTTGCGATCCACACCTCCGCTGGCCACAGTCTCGCCGTCGGGACTCCAGGCCACCGACAAGACCGAGCTGGCATGGCCGCTGAGAATGCGCAGCAGTCTCCCGCTCCCCGCCTCCCAGAGCTTAACCGTGTTGTCACTAGTTCCGCTGGCCAGAGTCTTGCCATCCGGACTCCAGGCCACCGACAAGACAGAGTTGGAATGGTCGCTGACGGTGCGCAGCAGAGTCCCACTAGCGGCCTCCCACAGCTTCACCGTATGGTCCCGACTCCCACTGGCCAGCGTCTTGCCGTCCGGGCTCCAAGCTACCGACCAAACATCGTCGGAATGGCCGGTGAGGGTGCGAAGTAGTTGGCCACTCGAGGCGTTCCACAACTTCACCGTGTGGTCCCCACTCCCGCTGGCCAGCGTCTTCCCGTCCGGACTCCAGGCCACCGACCGTACCTCTTTCGAATGGCCTCGGACGGTGCGGAGCAGTTGCCCGCTCCCCGCCTCCCACAACTTCACCGTTTGATCCCCACCCCCACTGGCCAACGCTTTGCCGTCCGGACCCCAAGCCACCGACAGGACATCACCGGAATGGCCGTTGAGAGTTCGTAGGAGCTGGCCGCTCCCGCCCTCCCATAGCTTCACCGTGTTGTCCCCGCTCCCGCTGGCTAGCGTCTTTCCATTCGGACTCCACGCAACCGACCAAACCTCGCTGGAGTGGCCGCTGAGGGTCCGCAGGAGTTGCCCGCTCCCAGCCTCCCACAGTTTCACGGTGTGGTCCTCACTCCCGCCAGCCAGCGTTTCGCCGTTCGGACTCCAGGCCACCGATAGCACGTCACTGGAATGGCCAATGAGGGTGCGCAGCAATTGGCCGCTCACGACTTCCCACAGCTTCACCGTGTTGTCCGCACCCCCGCTGGCCAGCGTCTTGCCGTCCGGACTCCAGGCCACGGACCAGACAAAGCTTGAATGCCCGATGAGAGTGCGTAATAGTTGCCCGCTGCCGGCCTCCTGCAGCCTCACCGTCTTGTCCTCACTCCCGCTGGCCAGCGTCTTTCCGTCTGGACTCCAAGCCAACGATAAAACAGCGCTTGAATGCTCGCTAAGGGTGCGCAGCACCTGACCACTCCCCGCGTCCCACAGCTTCACGGTGCCGTCTTCGCTACCACTGGCCAGCGTCTTGCTGTCGGGGCTCCAAGCCACTGAAGTGACAGAGCTGAAATTGCCGCCGAGGGTGCGCAGCAGCTGCCCGCTCCCGGCCTCCCACAGCTTTACCGTGTTGTCTGAACTTCCGCTGGCGAGTGTTTTGCCGTCTGAATTCCAGGCTACCGACAAGACAACGCTGGAATGGCCGCTGAGCGTGTACAGGAGTTGCCCACTCCCTCCATCCCACAGCTTGACCGTGTTGTCCGCACTCCCGCTGGCCAGCGTCTTGCCGTCCGGGCTCCAGGCTACTGACTGGACAGCGCCGGCATGACCCAGTTGGATCAAGATCTCGGGCGATTTTTCCGCCGGCGCGCGCGCAGTGAGGATTCCGCAAACCACGGCTATTCCCAGCGCAAACACCACCGCCGTGTAAGCCGCAATTCTCACCGCGAGCCTTTGGGTAGAAAACATGGCCAAGCTTCGCTGTGCTAGTTTACCCTAATCGACGCAGTGGGCCAATGTTGCGCCCCCGACTGTCAGTCCATGAGCGCCAGTGGCACCGCCTTCTCACGGTCGCCCCCCGGTTTGGCGTCGCCGCCTCGGCCACGTGCCCGAGAATGCGGCGGTGCTCCGCCGCAGCAGCGTCGAAGGGTATGGATTCGTAGCGCCGCGCAAACGGCCAGGCTCTGGCCTAAGCCACCGGTTTCCAGCGCCTTTGGTACGCCCTTGGCACGGCCAACGCCACCGCCCCTGCTCGCGGCCACACACGGGCAGAAACAGTCCCACCTCATCCCGGATACAGCTTTCCTTTGGCAATCACATCTTGACAGCCATAAGGAAGGCAGGCTATTCTGAGCCATATACTCGTGTGGAATATCCATGGATGAACCGAATACAGACTTGATCCAGGGCACGCTGGACATGCTCATTCTCAAGGCGCTCAGCCTGGAACCTATGCACGGCTACGGCATTGCCCGCCGGATCGAACAGGTATCCCGCGGCGTCTTCAAAGTGAATCCCGGGTCGCTCCTCACCGCATTCCAGCGGCTGGAGCGCGTCGGGTGGCTGAATTCCGAATGGCGCCAAACAGACAAGTCGCGCCGGGCGAAGTTCTATTCGCTCACTCGTTCGGGGCGAAAGCAGCTTGGAGTTGAGACAACGAACTGGAACCGCCGCGCGTCTGCCATCGCCCGTCTCCTGAAGGCTGAGGGTTGAGCGGTGTCTCTCTGGCGTCAGTTCACCCGTGGGCTGCGCGTGCTCGGAAACCGGAAAGCCGCAGACCGGGAAATCGCCGACGAGGTGAATCAGTATCTCGAAGAAGCCGTGGCCGCGTTCATGGCCCGGGGCCTCCCTCCCGACGAGGCCCGCCGGGCCGCGCGGCTGGAACTGGGCTGCCCGACGGCGGTTCGCGAACAGGTGCGCGGGTACGGTTGGGAGAACATGGTTGACAATCTCTTTGCGGATTTGCGTTATGCCGCTCGACGGCTGGGCGGCGAGCCAGGCTTTACCGCGGTCAGCGTACTGACTCTGGCGCTAGGCGTAGGCGCGGCCACGGCAATTTTTTCCGTAGTGGAGGCCATTTTGCTGCGCGCGCTTCCTTATCCGAATCCGCAAAACATCGTGCGCGTCTGGGAACAGGCTCCTAACGGTCACAGAATGCAGTTGGCGGACCCCAATTTCGACGATTTTCGTACCCAGAACAACACGTTCGCGGAGCTGGCGGAATACGTCGATCTGCCGTCGTCAGTTTCTGGCGGGGGCGAGCCCGTGCGTGCCGACATCGCCGAAGTCACCCCCGGCTTCTTTGAAGCCCTGGGCGTCGAAACTTTTCGCGGCCGCACTTTTGCACCGGATGAGCTGCGCCTGCACGGCGCGCCGGCTGCGATCGTCAGCTATAGCTATTGGCAGCGATACCTCGGTGGCGCCACGGATCTCTCCCAATTCAACTTAAGGCTGGAGGGAGCGGTCCACCCCGTAATTGGCGTGATGCCGGAGGGATTCGATTTTCCGTCCGGCGCCGCCGTCTGGATTCCGCGCAAGTTCGCTCCGGACCTGAGCCGCAGCGGGCATAATTGGAATTGTCTAGGCCGCGTCCGCGATGGCATCACCGTCGCCCAGGCGCGCGCCAATCTCAGCGCGATTGCCCACCGCATCAAAGAGCAGTACGGAAAGAAGGTTGATCTCAACGAAGCTGCGGTCGTGCCTCTTGCCGATGCAATGGTCGGAGACGTGCGAACCGCTCTCCTGACCCTTCTGGGGGCCGTCGGGCTCCTCCTCCTGGTGGCATGCGCCAATGTCGGCGGCTTGCTGGTAGCGCGCACGTCGGCCCGGCGCAAAGAACTGGCTGTGCGTGCGGCGCTCGGAGCCGGGCGCGCACGTCTCATTCAGCAGTTCCTCGCGGAGTCTTTTTCGCTTTCCTTAGCCGGCGGTGCACTGGGCATTTTCATGGCGGTTTCGGCGGTCAGGGTACTTCGTGTAATACTTCCGGCGGATTTGCCGCGTCAGGAAGGCGTGGCCGTCAACGCGCCGGTCCTGTTGTTCGCTTTGGCGGCAATGATTGCCATCGCGGTTTCGCTCGGGCTGTTTGCCGCCTGGCGGGCCGCCCGAGGAGATCTCCAGGAAGCCCTGACTGCGGGCTCCCGCAGTTATAGCGGCACCGTGGCCAGCCAGCGCCTTCGCGGCTTTGTGGTGATCGGCGAAATCGCCATGACCCTGGTCATCTTGATCGGAGCAGGCCTTCTCGGCCGCAGCTTCTTGCGGCTCATTGCCACCAGCCCTGGATTTAGCCAGCGTAACCTGATCACCATCGAGTTTCCGCTTCCCAGTCATCAATGGCTTGGGACGGATCACTCAGCTATCGTGCGCCAGGTGCATCTCATGGACGACATATTGATGCGTCTTCGCGCCATTCCCGGCGCGGAGACGGTGGGCTTGGCCGGCGCGATGCCCGTCGCGGCAGGCGACGATCTCGCCGGCGGAGACTTCCTGATCCTCAAAGGCCCCATGCCGCCCGCCAGTCTCGAAGAATTTGGTCGTCTGATTCAAGATCGTTCCCAAGCCGGACATGCCGATTATTGCGTCGCTGGCGAGGCCTACTTCCGCACGATGGGCATTCCGCTAATCCGCGGACGCATGTTCGGCGAACAGGATGATTGGGATTCGCCGCATGTTGCCGTGATCAGCGAAGCCTTGGCTCGTCTGCGCTGGCCCAATCAGGACCCCCTCGGTCGAGTGATCGAGTTCGGCAATATGGATGGCAATTTGAAACCGCTCACGATCGTTGGCATCGTTGGCGATGTTCGAGCTCGCGGCCTGGATTCTCCGCCCAGTTCCATCATTTACGTCGATTACCGCCAGCGCGGAATGAACGCCAATTCCTCGCCCACGATCCTGATGCGCACCGCGGCGCCGGCTGGCGAGATCGTTTCCGCCGCCCGCGGCATTTTCCATGTCCTTGCTCCCGATGTTCCCGTCAAATTCTCCACCTTCGCCGATGAAATGGGCGGCTGGCTCGCGGACCGCCGTTTTCTGCTTCTTCTTGTGGGATTGTTCGCTGCCGCTGCTCTGGCTCTTGCCGCAGTCGGCATCTACGGAGTTGTGGCCTTTTCGGTTACCCGCCGCACCCAGGAGATCGGCATTCGCATGGCGCTCGGCGCCGGGCGAAGCGCCGTACTTCGTCTGATCGTGGGCGAAGGCGCCCGGCTTGCGCTTGGCGGCGTGGCCATCGGTATTGCCGTATCGCTCGTCATCACGC
>Ga0209067_10001343_pt1 | contig 15237 bp, 15 predicted proteins | sample ColStrG_CSR_2013_FD_187199 | JGI IMG/M metagenome (GOLD analysis project Ga0209067, IMG submission 187199) | Freshwater sediment microbial communities in response to fracking from Pennsylvania, USA - Cold Stream Run_MetaG_CSR_2013 (SPAdes)... | ecosystem: Environmental > Aquatic > Freshwater >...
GCAAGTACCTGTGAATTGCCATGTGCGGGAAGTGCACGGTCTGTCCGCCCATGCCGATCAGCCTGAATTACTTCGATGGCTTTCCAATTTTACTACGGCTCCAAAAACAACATTCATCGTTCATGGTGAAGAGGCAAGCGCCACTGCACTTTCTCAAACCATTCAACAAAAATTAGGATGGAATTCTGTGATTCCTGAATACCTTCAAACCGTGAATTTATTTTCGCGGATTTAATTTTTTTTAATTCAATGCTAAAACCAGATCGCCTTGTCTCTCTTGATGCATTTCGTGGCGCCACCGTGGCCGCCATGATTTTGGTAAACAACCCCGGAAGTTGGGGTGCGGTTTATCCTCCGTTGTTGCATGCCCACTGGAATGGCTGTACCCCTACGGATTTAATTTTTCCCTTTTTTCTTTTTATCGTAGGCATGTCTATTCATTTTGCTTATCAAAAAAGATTGCCTGAGGGATTGACTAAAAAAGTTTTTTTAAAAGTTTTAAAAAGAACGCTGATCATTTTTGCCTTAGGAATAGTGATGGCCTGGTTTCCTGTATTTTCATTAGAACGATTATCCCACGTGCGGGTTCCCGGCGTTTTACAGCGAATCAGTCTGGTGTTTTTCTTTTGCACGTGGATCTATTTTAAAACAAAATGGCTGACGCAAATCCGTATTGCCTCAATTTTATTAGTCGGTTACTTTTTATTGATGACCCTTGTACCGGTTCCAGGGATTGGAGCGGCCAACTTAGAGCCTGAAACAAACTTAGGCGCCTGGCTTGACCGATTGCTGCTGGATGGTCATCTGTGGGCGCAAAGCAAAACGTGGGACCCCGAAGGAATCCTCAGCACCATACCCGCCATAGCCACCGGAATTTTAGGGATGCTGGCTGGTCAATTGTTCAGCAAACTTGAAGGACAAGAATCACGAACGACCTGGCTGTTTTTTATCGGCTGTGTTTTGTCGCTGGCGGGCTGGACATGGGGGCTATTCTTTCCTATCAATAAATCATTATGGACCAGCAGCTATGTACTTTATACCGCTGGCCTTGCTATGCAAGCTTTTGCCTGTTGCTACTTGCTGTTCGATATGGTAGGCCTAAAAAAATGGGCAACGCCACTAACCTATTATGGTACAAATGCTATTTTCGTTTTTGTCGCGTCGGGATTGCTTGCCAAAACTTTGATACGAATAAAAGTACGTGAAGGGGCTGAAGAAATTTCCCTGTGGTCATTCATTTACAAAAACGCCTACGCCAGTTGGCTACCACCTAAAGACGCCTCGCTGGCATTTGCCGTTACCTTGATCTTATTTTTTCTTGTTATCCTTGGACAGATGTACAAGAGGAAGATTTTTGTGAAGGTGTAAATTGTTTAGTTTTGATTCAAGCAAGTAAGGGATTTATCGGGACGTACCGTGTCGCAAATGACCCGGCTGGAAAGGGCCCTGAGATGGTAGAACTAATTTATGATAAAATATCCCCCACTCCTGACCGCTCTTCAAGGATTGCCACGACCGGAGGGTAAAAAAAGTAACGTCTTTAAGCCTCGTTTGATATTCGGCTTGCGCGGTCAGCCTTACAAACAAGCACCACGAAATTAAAACGTACTCGGATGTTAAAAAGCCATTACCTTAACCACGATATGCTTTGGCCAGCCGCCTTCCCCGAACTGTTGATCAACTTGAATTTTTTCGCAGAGGATTGTTTCTAAAAACTCGACAAATAATGAAGAGAATCTCCGCCATTGCCATACTGTTACTCCTTGTAGAAATCTCCTTTGCTCAACCCAGCACCAAATTTGCGGTACTTGTTTCTGCTACCATCGAATGGAACGCAACCAAGAAATTATTTCCCAACGAAAAGTATTTGACCTCGCCCTGGGGAGAATATTTTTATAAAGAATTTGAAAATGAAAAGGTAGTGGTCTTTCATGAGGGCTGGGGCAAAGTAGCGGCAGCAGGCGCAACGCAATATGTTATTGATCAATTCAACCCAGAAATAGTAATTAACCTTGGCACGTGTGGTGGTTTTGAAGGTCAAATAGAGCGCAATGAAGTAATCTTGGCTGATCGCACCATCATCTATGACATTGCTGAAGCGATGGGCGATTCAAAAGAAGCGATCGCTGATTACACCACCGAAATTGATTTGCGCTGGCTAGGAATGGATTACCCGGTAAAAGTTAGGAAAACCTTATTGGTCTCGGCCGACAAAGATCTTAAACCCGACGAAATCAATTTTCTCAAAAAAGAATATCACGCCTTAGCCGGGGATTGGGAATCCGGAGCCATTGCCTACACGGCCAAACGGAACCACAAAAAAATTCTCATTCTTCGCGCGGTGAGCGACCTGGTCGGAACTCAAAAAGGAGAGGCTTACGGTAATATCAACCAATTTGCCGAACAGTCGGAAATAATCATGGAGAAGCTCTTTAAGGATCTTCCCCTGTGGATCAGGATCATTCCAAGCAAAACAAGCAAATAGATCCCCTATTTCCTCGCTCCTAAACCGGTATCAAGAATCAAAATAATTCCTAACCCTCATGCAACCCGAGCCGTTACCTTTGCATCTCCCTGGCGTAAAAGGCTAAATGGGGTTCCAAATTTACCGCGCGAAAGAAACTGAATTGATCCAAGGCTGCCAGCGGCATAACCGCCAGGCCCAGCAGGCCCTTTACCGCACTTATTCCGGTAAGATGTACTCGCTGTGTTGCCGCTATGTAAAAGACCGGATGGACGCCGAAGACGTTTTGGTCACCGCATTCACCAAAATTTATGAGAAGATCAATCAATACAAAGGCGAGGGAAGTTTTGAAGGGTGGATCAGGCGCGTGGTGGTAAACGAGTCGCTCACCTATCTCCGAAAGCATAAGAACATGTATCTGGAAATGGACATTGAAGCGGCAGCGTACGAACCGGACTATCATAAACTGGAAAATCAGTTGGAGGCGGATGATTTAATGAAAATGATAGAAGAACTACCCGTGGGCTATCGTACCGTATTTAACATGTATGCCATCGACGGTTTTTCACACCTGGAAATTGCAGATCTGTTAGGCATCAGCGAGAATACATCCAAGTCACAATTGAGCCGCGCCCGTGCACTGTTGCAAAAGAAACTTGCCGAAATCGAAAAGGAATTGATTCAAAAAATGAATTGATATGAAAAATAAGATCGATCAATTTTTCCAAAACAAGCTTGAAGCCCATAAGCTCCCTCACGGTGAACAGATCTGGGCAAAAGTGGAAGCCAATCTTTCAAAAAAAAATAACTTGGCAGTTTGGCGAATAGCCGCCGCTATTTTCATCACTGGCACCTTAGTCTGGGTTATCATCTGGTCGCAACGTGATACTAAAAATAATGAGCCACTCTTCGCGTCAAAAAATTCACCGAAGGATTTTTCAATCAAAGAAAAACCGACGGCTAAAATTTCTTCAGTCGAAAGGAAAAAGGACGAAATAGCACGGAGCAAAACTTCATCGACCAATCCACATAGCTCCCAAACAAACAAAACTATATTTCATCAAAAGGAGGTTCCACCAAGCGCCGTCGAAACTAAAGAAATTGATGTTGCAATGCCCCATGAAAATATTCCGGAAGAAAAAATAAATTCAAAAGCAACGCCGGCGACAACAATTGCATCTACCAAACAGAAATCAATCAAACTGGAATTTACCCTGGAAGACATCACTTCAGAACAACCGGTGGCGGACGTCAGTGAAGAGAAAAGTTCAGGGTTAAAGAAAGTTTGGGATTTGGCTCGTGAAGTAAAGAATGGGGATGGACCCGTTCGGGGAATAAAAAATGAAATCTTCGCCCTCAATTTCAAGAAAAACAAAATTCAATAGACGCAAAAAAACATGAAAATAAAATAGCCATACGCTTCATAACAAAAAGTGACCGTAAACAGCTGGCCATTCTACCTGACATTAAAAATAAATAGCACATGAAAACGAGTTTAATTTTTTTACTAGCGACTATTCTCATGAATCCGTCATCTGCCCAGGATGCCACAGACACCGTAGTGATTAAAGTAGGCGAAGGCAGCCGGGTAATCTTCTCGATCAAAAACAAGAAAGATCTGGAGACCATGAAGAGGTATAATTTTCAGAAGTTGATGGACGATATGATCTACAAACTGGAAGTTCGTGACTCCAGCCGATTGAACAAACTCTCGTCCGAATTTTTGAAAAAGGACTCCGCCAAACAAGCAGTCTCGAATAATGAACTAACTCCCGTTCAGCAAAGTGAACCTACAACGATCGTGACGCCTGATCGGAAATACCACGGTCGCAGAACAAGAAATTCATTCAATATGGATCTGGGTATTAATAATTATGTGAGCAATGGGCAATCGCCAAGTCAAAGTAATAGCCTGCACACTGTACACCCTTGGGGTTCGTGGTATGTTGGTCTTAATTCCATCTACCGCACTCGAATGGCTAACAAATTTTTCTTAGAGTGGGGAGGTGGCGTTAGCTGGTACAATTTCAAGTTCGAAAACAGCCAAGTGGTGATGACCAAGGATGACAACGGCGTTTATTTCAATTTGGATCAGCGCAACTATAATTTCACGAAAAGCAAATTGACCGCGGCGTTCGTTAATGTATCGGTAGTGCCCGTGATTGACTTTGGTAACAACCGTAGAAAGCCAAGTTTCTTTGATGGCCATGGGGCATCCGGTTTTAGAATTGGCTTGGGCCCCTATGCGGGCTACCTCCTGGACAGTTATACCAAGCAAGTGCACACCGAAAATGGCGATAAGAAGAAAGAAGTTCACCATGATAACTACTACCTGACCAACTTACGCTACGGGGTAAGGCTTCAAGTTGGATTTGATGATGTCGATTTTTTCTTCAACTATGACATCAATAATTTGTTTGCAGACAACAAGGGACCGCAATTGAATGCATTTAGTTTTGGAATTAGTTTTTAGATACGCAATTCAGAACCCCACTGACTAAAATTCATAATCTAAAGGCCTCCCCTTTCGTTATCACCATGATCCGTTCATCACCTCTCAATTTCAACTGCTTGCTAACCTTTTTTGGTGTGGGCCATTGCACGAGCAGCCATCCAATCATTCCGCCAAAATAAATACTGAACCATTGGTGACCGGTACACAAGAATCCGGCTGCTAAAAAGAGTGAAATCACCATCATTGTTTTCATTCTTAAACGAACCACTAAATAGTAAAGGTCCAGCTTTCTGCCCAACCCGACGACTTGGGAATGACTTTTCAATCTCTTGTACACCACCAAATGAACAATCGTTAGCGTGATAAAAATTAGAGCCAGGTAGGTGTAACGTAAAAAATCAATGATCCATTCCTCCTCAATATAGGGTGAAATCAAACCAGAAAGAGACAAATAGTAGATCAACAGGAATACGCTAATCGGAAAAAGCAAGCGAAGCAAACAAGCATTATACAACTTGTAAAAGTATTCTTTGAGTGAACTAAAATTCATTGTGCCTGACATCTAGCTTCAAAGCTAATTATAAAATATCTTTGCTGTATTAGTTACCCAACGAATGATAGGCACAAACGAGAACCTTTCCCGAAAAGAACAAGTAATACGTAGCGCTGCAGAGTTATTTAGAGAAAAAGGATACGCCGCGGCAAGCATGCGTGATCTCGCTCAAAAATTGGGCATTGAAGCAGCCAGCTTGTACTCCCACATCAAATCAAAAGAAGAGATTTTGCAAAGCCTCTGCTTCGACATGGCTCATGAATTTCGTAAGTCCCTGGAAATGGTAGAGAAGCAAAGAACTTCCGCGAGCGAAAAACTGAAAAACGGGATCATCGGGCATATTCAGGTGATGGCCAAGGACCTTACCGCTTCGGCCGTTTTCATGAATGAGCATCGTCACCTGAGCCAGCCTTTTCTGCGTGATTTCCTTTTGATGCGCATCAATTACATCAACCGTTTCAAAACCATCATCGAAGAGGGTGTGAAGAAAGGCGAATTCAAAAGCAACATCGACAAAAAACTTGCCGTGATGACGCTGTTTTCCTCCCTCAATTGGATGCCGATGTGGTACGACCCCAGCAGCAATATTGACCCCCAGTCGCTAGGGCAACAGTTGGCCGATATGCTGGTCAACGGGTTGAAGAAAATAAACTGATCTTTTTGGCCGTTGAAAACCATGACGTTGGCTTAAGTACAGCTTCCTGTTCCCTTCCACGGGGTTAAGTACTATATTTAATAGTACTAATTTGAATTCCATGAAGCCTACCATCACGTTGTTAATTTTATTATTTCTTGTTTTATGCGAACGCCCAACAGAAGGGCAGATTCCTCTTTTAAGCAAGGAGGTTGTTGGCTCTCTTCATGGAGAATTGTCGGGTGAAGCCGCCAAACGAAACTTGGAATTCATCACCCAGTTGCATCGCATGCGCGGGTCGGCTGAATTCAAAGAAGCCATCAATTTCGTCGAAGGAAAATTAAAAGAATATAAACTTCAAGAAGTTGAAGTCATTCAAATCCCAATGGACGGGAAAACCTTTTATGGAACACAAAAATCCCGCCTGGCCTGGGAGGCAGAATTTGCGGAATTGTGGGAACTGGATCATTCGGGGCAGCCCGTTTTTAGACTGGCTGACTGGCAGTCAATGCCTATCACGTTAGCCGAGGATAGTGAAAGTGGCGAGGTGACTTCCGAACTGATCGATATCGGCGCCGGTTCTGCCGAGCAGGACTATGCGGGAAAAAATGTAACCGGAAAATTGGTTTTAACTTCTTCCCCTCCAGACGAGGTGGTGCCGCTTGCTATCGAGAAATATGGAGCGGCAGGAATTGTCAGTTATGCTCAAAATCAGGTCACCGCCTGGTGGAAAGAGGATGCCAACTTAATCCGTTGGGGGCATTTGAATAGTTTCTCCCCCACCAATACGTTCTGCTTCATGATTTCTCTTAAACAAGCAAGCGCTTTTCAACAACGATTAACGCAGGGGGAGAAAATCAACTTGTACGCCAAAGTAAAAGCCGGCCGGCGCCTCGGTTATTATTCCATCGTTACAGCCATCATCAAGGGCAGCGATCCCTCTTTGCAAGGTCAGGAAATTGCTTATACCTGCCATCTGGACCATCAACGTCCGGGGGCCAACGATAATGCCAGTGGGAGCGTAACGATTCTTGAAATTGCCCGCACGCTGCAAAAGTTGATCGAGCAAGGTCAGCTTCAAAAACCAAAACGAACACTGCGATTCATCTGGTCTCCCGAAATTGAAGGAACGCTTGCCTTGCTAAACCAACGACCAGCGTTGGCCGCCAGAATTAAAGCTAACATTCACCTGGATATGGTGGGAGGCGGCCCCATGACCAAATCGATCTTTCATGTGGCCGCCGGACCAAAAAGCCTTCCCTCCTTTATTTCCGGCATAGGCGAGGCCTTTGGAGAATATGTGAACTCAGAAACCGATGCCTATGCCAGCGGTTACAACAATACTTTTTCTTTCGTTTCCCAGGAAGGAGGAAAAGAAGCCTTGCAAGCCGTCCTTGGACAATTCCACATGGGCAGCGATCATGACGTCTACCAAGAGAGCTCATTTAAAATTCCAAGTATTTATATGCATGACTGGCCGGACCGCTACATTCACACCAATTTTGATATGGCCGCCAACATTGATCCTACCAAATTAAAACGCGCTGGCTTTATTGGTGCAGCCAGTGGGTACTTCATAGCAAACCTAGACGATCATTCAATTGATCCTTTATGGGTTATGATTCAAAAGCAAACCTTGAGGACTACCTCCCAGGTGATCGGGAAAAAGACGCAGCTTTCATCAACCGAATTCGAAAATCTTTGGGCGAATCATTTCAGCTTCCAGCGCGCTGTATTTAACTCCTTACTTAACTTTTGTGCCGTGCCCGCGTCTGTCCATGAGGAATCATCAAAGTTTTATAGCCAATTAGAAGCGCTCCACCCCCTGATAAAATCTCCGAAAACGCGAATTAAGATTTCCTCGCCGATCTATAAAAGGAACGCGGCCATCAAGGGACCCCTTTCGGTCTTCGGCTATGATTATTTCAGCGATCACCTTGGCCACGACAAAGCCTCCACCATTCGTCTACTAAATTACCAAGGACTTTGGGGGCACGAATATGCCTACGAAGCGTTGAACTTCGTGGATGGAATTCGATCCGTTATTGATATCCGCAACGCGCTTTCAGCTGAATTCGGTCCCATACCCGTTGAACTGGTTGACGAATACTTGACCGCTTTAGAAAGTATTCAAGTTATTCAGAAAGTAAAGTAATTTTATTTTTTCAACAACTCGACCTCTGACGCCAGGAAAGCAAATGCCGGCCAACTGTTGGATTGAATAATTTTAGCATACAAATTTCTGGCCTTTTCTTTTTCGCCCTGAAAGCCATACCAATTCGCCAAGCCATATAATTTAGTAACGTCTTGTATGGTTAATTTTTCCGGCGGTGCGGATTGATCCACCAGTTCATTGGGTTTGATAACCTCCTTGTAGAGCATGATCCTGCGGAAATAAGCCTGCTCGTGATCAGCATTAAAGTCAGGAGTAATCGTAGCCAGCAATTCTTGAGACTCTTTTCTTTGACCGTTTCGCTGATAGGAATTATAAAGCCAGTCCGTTGTACCCACAATTTCATTTCCCGCATGCGCTTCTTTAAGGCTTTTTTCAAATGCCATGACGGCTTCTTTGTATGCCGCATTCAAAAAGTAGCAAACCCCTAAATGGTATTCTATCTGATGTTGATAAGTATCTGTCTTCTTCCCCTCGGCGTCAAACTCCCATGCCTCGGGTTGCGTTTTTGACAAATCTCTCGCTTTCAATAAATCTTTCAGGGCAAGATCCAGCTTCCTGAGTGTCAGGTAACGATGTCCACGATGACGAAGTAGCTTAAATGACTTGGAAAATTTATTCAGTCCTACGGTATAATTTTCAACGGCTTCTTTGTAGCGAGCCACAGCCACCAACTGCTTTCCGATTTCAACAAAGTCATCTTCCAATAAATTTCCTTTGGCTTGAATTATTCGAACAACGCTGTCACTTTTTTTCAACGCACGGGCATCGGGCGCATTGGAAAACAAGGGTTTACCCGATAGGGAGAAGGCCTGAGGTTCCTTATTTTGTGCACTTCCGATGACCGGGGAAAGGCAAAGAAGAATCCAAAGTAGAGGTTGTGATTTTTTCATATTTATAAAAATTAATAGAAGGAATCAAATAATTTACCGGCCCTGATCAACATTTTCAAGTTTCAACTCACGCTCAATCCTAGCCCTCTTCGGTTTCATCCCAAATAAAAAACGCATCACATTAAACGGTCTGATCAGTAAAAGGTAAAATCCAACACAACTGATTAGGGTAAGAAAGCTTATGACCCAGTACTTGGCGGCAATCCCCCAAGGCAATTGAACAATATAATACCCGATGGCGATAATCACGGTTTGATGTAAAATGTAAAATGGATACAATCCTTCATTGGCAATGGATAACCATCGGTGCGGTTTATTCAAATAATGTTGCCCGTAGGCAATGATGGTAATGACGGTAAACCAGCTCACAAAGATGGCCGTCACATCAAAGACCGTTTCCACTGTTGCCGTGCTCCAAGGTAAGGTGATCAGTTCGCGAAAAGAAAAGTAGCACATATAAAATGGAATCAAAGAAAACAAAAGTGACGACAGTAAATACTTTCTATTTTGCCCTATCGCATTCCACAAATTAGAATTGGAATAGCACAGTATCCCGAAAACAAAAAATGAAAAATAGAAAGTGAAATACGCCCAGTCCCGGACTAAGTCGTGTGTTTCTTCAGGAAAAAAGGGGCGCAAAATAATTTGTGAAAGCAACATCAAGGCCGATGGAACCAATAACAATCCTGCGGGACTGGACAGCACAGCAAAAACGGCTTGCTTGAATTTTCCAGACCGGTCCGACCGCAGATAAGTAAGCAAGGGCAAGGCGAGCCATGAATAAAGGAAAAGATACAAAATAAACCACAAGTGGTGCCAACTTAAACTTCCTTTGGGGTAGGGAACAAAATTGAATACGGTTTTATAAAAGTCCCAGTAGCTGTTGTATTCTTTAATATGCTCGTAATAAATCTGGGGAGGAACAATCACCAACATACCAAATACCAAGGGAATAAATAATTTCCGGAACCGCTCACGCCTGAATTGAGCCGGTGTTCGTTTGCCCAGCGCCATGTAGGTGCCTGCACCCGAAATGAAAAGCAACAATGGCATTCTGAAATAATGGGACCAAACCATCCAATATTGAAACGATGTCGTCGTCTCATTATTCTTCACATGCCAACCCCAGGTATTGAACCACATGCCCGTGTGGAAGAAAAGCAGGATAATAATAGCAATAAGGCGAAGCCAGTCCAGGTCGTGGCGCCGGCTTAAAAGTGGTTCGTTGACAAGAAGCGATTGTTGGTTCATAAGTATTACCTTTTTCACCAAAGTAACGGATCATTCACGCGAAGGTAAGACTGTTTTTATAATCTGAGTGGGCGATTTTATAAAGTCGAACATCAAGAGCAGATATTCTTCATTGATTCCGCCACTCACTCGGGGTCTTTCCCGTAATCTTCTTAAATGAAGTATTGAATGCTGATTTAGAATTGTAGCCGACCTGCTCGGCGATCTCCTCGATCTTGATATGGCTCTGCTCCTTGAGGACTCGCTGGGCTTCCTCGACGCGGTATTGGGCTGTCATCTCAAAAAAACTTTTACCCAAGCCTTCATTGATCACTTGCGAAAGCTGATGAATAGTCACATGCAGCTGATTGGCAAGATCGGGCAACGAAAAATCGGGCCGCAAATAGGGTTTAGAAGTACTCATCATTTCCTTCAACCTAGCCAGCAACTGTTGTTGCTGTTCAGGCGTAATGGAGGAAGTTTTGTATTTCTGTTGATCCAACAACGAAGGTTGCTTGAAGAAACCCGATTGGCGAATAACATGAAAGCTTATTAGATAGATTGGAATAGAAATATAGGCCGCAAAAAGATGATCCCCGGTATCACCGCGATTTAGGATTTTCACAAGGACGAATAAAAAAATAACCACGACAATTTGAACGACATGAAAACGCAATTTTTTCAAAGTCACCTGCCGTGTTCGCCAAAAAGGTTCTTTTCTTTTTTGGAATGCCCTGATCGTGGCCACCAATCCCAAGGCGGTATAAGTAACTAAATGAACCAAAATAAATCGACTGTGATCAGGAAGGGTAAAGAATGTTGCGTTTGTCTCGCGATCACGTAATCCTGGAGGATGGTATGCGCCAATCCAGGCATTGAACTTAATGTTATCCGCCTGGACAAAAAAAGGAATCTGAATGAGAAACCATAAAACGGGAATGATAAAATGATAGTAACGGGTTTTGTCCGTCTTGCCGTAAATGAGGCTAATGACCATAAGGTAAAACGCCGGCCCAATAATAAATGCAAGTGGCTCGGAAAAATCAACTAGCCATAAGCACTTCAGAATGTACCCCGTATAGCACAAGAAAATTTCGAAGGTGCAGCCCGCCATGCTTAATACCATCATCCCTTCATACACGTTGGCTTCTATTTTTCTATTTTCTTTTGAAAAGAAAAACAACGAGAGAAACCCCGCCTGTACCACGCCAAGGAAAATAAAAATCGCAAACAGATCGACGGTATAGGTCATTATCAATGGATAATCAAAAATGGCTAAGGGTATAGTAAGGATATCAAAAATTGATTTTACTGGTAATCCTCTCTTTAATCTTTTTGGCCAAGGTAAGTTCTTCACGATAACGGTCAAGCAGCTCCGCCCGGTTCACCAAACGCAGGGAAAAAACATTACTGAAATCATCTTCCTGAATAAGTTGATCGAGGTTCACGCCCTGATGAACAACAGAGCCTTTGGCTCCTTTTTTCAGTCCTTTGATGGAGAAATTCTTCATGATGTAAGGGGCAATGGATGAATTGACGGTCTCCCGCTCCGATATTTCAACCGTTCTAACTGTCTCGTAGAGACGATGATAGTCAAAAAGCATCCCTTTCAAATTAATGTCCTCCAATAACAACATATTTCCCGAGCTGGTCAGGTCAGAAAACGTTGCGTCCTTAGAAATAAAATTGGGTCGCTCCATTACCTCCTTGATCGCCCTGGCAACTTCTTCCATTTTTATTGCTTTGGGGTTGTCGGACAAGGCCAGTAGCCAATTCGCCTTTCCAACAACACTATCGGTTAGCGAAATTTTATTTTGGAGTTCACTGATGTCAGAGGTGATATCACCCAGCAAGGCCTTTAAATAAGCTTGTTCCGAAGCTTTGCGATTCGATTCCTCTTTAAGACTATCAAATGTAAAGGAGATGGTAATGCTCAAAATAATAACCAAGACATCTATAAGGTATTTCGGCCATTGTGATTGCAACATCAAACCGAATTCTTTAAAACTGGCCCGGTTCGTTGCTGATGTTGCCGCCACTGATTCGTTTTCCTTCTCCACGATGCAAAATAACAAATTATTTGCCCTTCAGGGGTCTTGTAAATGTTGAAGTAAGGCTTTCATTCAAATTTTCTTTGGCCCATGTGCTCTTCCACAGAATAAATAACTTAGGGTAACTGATCTGGTAAACATTATTAAAACTGAAACTGTTTTAATTCCGTTTTAAAAGGAAGTTTTGATAGCGCCTTTGATTAGGCCTCTTTAATTTCAATGAGAATCAAACACCAAAGAAAAATAATCCTGGTGCTGGGCATCATCACCGGTATCATCATTTTATTTATACAATATAAAGCGACATGAACAATAAAATCCCGGAAGAGGCCCTTGACCTGATAACGAAAACGAGGCTGGGTTACATGGTCCCCTGCCAAGCCGATGGTGTGCGATGTTTATCCCACAGGGGGGCGCTCAAGTTGATGGATGACCGGCACTTGATCTTTGCCTATATCGTATCTTTACCCACTGTCGAAATGTTAAAACGATGCCCTGATGTGGTAGTTGAGGTTGTTGACCCTTCCTCAAAGGCCGGCTATCGCTTTAAAGGCAAAGCTACATGTGGGGTTAATCATTTTATGTTGATTCGGGTTGAATCCAGCGAGCCGTCCTATTTGACAACGCTCGCTGTCGCTAAAGAGAAATCACATAAACCCTGGGCTAGTCTATTGAATAATCGCTGGAAATTTTACTCTAGAAAATGAGCACCAATAAAAACGCACTCCCTTATCTTGCCCTAGCCGGTGTTTGCATGCTGTGGGGTACCACGTACCTGGCCTTGCGCGTAGGGGTGGCGCAGTTTCCTCCTTTTCTTTTTTCCATGATTCGATTTTTAATGGCTGGGCCAATCTTGATTGGGATCATGTTACTTCGGGGCAAAAGAATTCCATCCAGGAACCTAATGAAGGATCAAGCCCTGGGCGGATTGCTGATGTGCACCCTGGGGGTGAGCGTCGTCGGTTGGGCAGAAGTAAATGTATCCAGTGGTCTGGCGGCGATCATTTGTTCGATGATACCCGGCTGGATTATCGTGGTCAATTTATTCATGAACAAGGAAGAACGGCCCACCCTAATGATCTTGCTCGGTTTCTTAATCGGGCTGATGGGCATCTTTCTCATTTTCAAGGAAAATTTGGTTCAATTGTACAAACCAGAATACTTTAAAAGCATCATCGCCATTTTTTTTGCCAATCTTTGTTGGGCTATCGGCACGGTGTTAATGAAAAAAAGAAGCGGCGGATCCGATCCGTTTATGAATGCCGGATGGCAAATGCTCTTTGGCGGACTATTCCTGATTCCCCTCAGTCTTCTGCTTGATGATTATTCATCCATAAAATGGACAACTGAAATCGTGTTCTCACTGTTCTACCTGATGCTCATCGGCTCGGTGGCGGCCTATGCCTGTTACTTCTATGCCATTAAAAAGCTACCGATGACGATTGTGTCCTTGTATGCTTACATTAATCCGATCATCGCCGTGCTGCTGGGTTGGGTCGTATTGGATGAAACGTTAAATGCGCGCATACTGACCGCCATCGGCGTCACGTTGCTGGGTATTTATGTGGTGAACAAAGGGTATCAAATAAAAAATCAATGGAAAACGGAATTGTCGAAATCCTGACCTACCAGCCCGAGCACCAGCCGTGGTTCGAAAAGCTGAACCGCGACTGGATTGAAAAATATTTCTGGATGGAGCCGATTGACTTTGAGGTGCTGCAACATCCTAGTGAGCACATCGTGCAGCATGGCGGAACCATTTTCATGGGCACCTATAATAAGGAAATGGCTGGTACAGCCGCTGTGAAATTTATTGAACCGGGAACGTACGAGTTTACCAAAATGGCGGTGGACGTGAAATTTCAAGGAAAGAAAATTGGAAAAGCTATTGCCCAGGCGGCAATCATGTGGTCAAGGAACTTGGGCGCGAAAAGAATTATTCTTTACTCAAACACAAAATTAGAAACAGCCATCGCGATGTACCGGAAATTGGGTTTCAAGGAAATCCCGCTCGATGGTCCTTATAAAAGAAGCAATATCAAAATGGAGTTGAAATTAGATTAGAAGTAGAAAGAAAATCAGACATTAGATCGATGCCCAAAAGAATCGCCTTCGTGACCTGCTCAACTAAATCTGACTTTGCTGGCAATGATATGCCTGTGGTCGAAGTACTGAGGGCAGTGGGCATCGATGTGCACCCGCGGCCCTGGGATGTAGATTCTACCGATTGGAATTCATTTGACCTTGTCGTTATCCGTTCCTGTTGGAACTATCATCTGCATCCCATGAAATTCATTCAATGGATTGACCAAATGGAAAAACAGAAGGTGAAGATGTTTAATCCGCTGAAAGTCGTACGATGGAATCTTCATAAGGGCTATTTGAAGGACCTTGGATCAAAAGGAATAGCGTTGCCCGAAACGGTTTGGTTAAATCAAGGAACCCAGGCAAACCTTTCCTCGCTAATGAGTGAGAAGAATTGGGGAAAGGCGGTGGTCAAGCCCGCCATCTCGGCAACCGCTTTCAATACCTTCCTGATTTCAAAAGAAGAGGCGGATGAACAACAGAAAAAATTCGAATCCCTTCTCTCCCAAGCCGATTTGCTCGTCCAGAAATTCATGAAGGAGGTGCCGGAACAAGGGGAGTGGTCACTGATTTTTTTTAATAATAAATTCAGTCATGCCGTCATTAAAAAGCCGGCCGGAGAAGATTTTCGCGTGCAGAACGATTTTGGTGGTCATGCGACAGCCACTAATCCTCCTGGGTTTGTTTTGAAACAGTCTG
>Ga0209067_10001344_pt1 | contig 15234 bp, 13 predicted proteins | sample ColStrG_CSR_2013_FD_187199 | JGI IMG/M metagenome (GOLD analysis project Ga0209067, IMG submission 187199) | Freshwater sediment microbial communities in response to fracking from Pennsylvania, USA - Cold Stream Run_MetaG_CSR_2013 (SPAdes)... | ecosystem: Environmental > Aquatic > Freshwater >...
CCGAGTCCCGAGACTCTGATGCACGCCATCCTCACGCTGCACGAGCAGATCCGCACCGGCGAGATCATGAAGCGCCGTCACGAGGGTAACCCCACGCACCTGGAGCACGACGCCGGCGTCTGGACGCCCGAAGTGCCGGTGACCGTAAGGATGGGCACGCCGAAGTGATCCCCCTTCCCCCCATGGCCCCCCCAGGCGTCCTCACCGAGGAGGCCCTCGCGTGCGATCTGGCGTGCTTCCCCACGCGAGAGCAGTACTTCGACCTCGTCGCCGCCTTCAAGGCCGATGGTTTCGAACTGTGCGTCGACGTGTGTGGCGTGGACTATCTCGAGCACCCCGATCGCTACCTCCCCGAGGGCGTCACGCGCACGCGTTTCGAAGTGGTCGTCAACTTGTTGTCGCTCTCGAAGAAGCAGCGCGTGCGCATCCGCGTCCAGGCCGGAACCGAGTCGCCCCGTCTGGATAGCCTGTTCCACCTCTACCCGGGCGCCGAGGCGCCCGAACGCGAGACCTTCGACATGTTCGGCATCCTCTTCGACGGGCACCCCGACCTCACGCGCATCCTCATGCCCGAGGATTGGGAGGGCCACCCGCTGCGCAAGGACTACGGCGTGGGACACATCCCGATCCAGTTCAAGGAAGCCCCGGGACCGCGATGAGTGACCTGAGCCGCACCGCCGAGCGCCCCGAGCGCCTTACCGGCGAGACCTCCGAGGGCGCCCAGGAACTCGTCGCGCGCGCCGCCACCTCGAGCGATCAACTGGGACGCGAGGTCGGCGCCGTACTGCGCCTCGACGGCGTGACCCTCGACCCGCGCGAGGTCGACTACGAACGCCACGATGACGAGACCATGATCATCAACATGGGCCCGGCGCATCCCTCCACCCACGGGGTGCTGCGCTTGATGCTCGAGCTCGACGGCGAGTTCGTGCTGCGCACCAAGGTCGTCATCGGGTACCTGCACACGGGCATGGAGAAGACCGGCGAGACGTTGAGCTACGTCCAAGGCGCCACCAACGTGACGCGCATGGACTACCTCTCGCCGGTGATCAATGAGCTCTCCTACTCACTCACCGTCGAGAAGTTGCTCGGCGTGGAGGTCCCGGCGCGCGCGACGTGGATCCGCATGCTGATGAGCGAGCTCAACCGCGTCTCGTCGCACCTGGTGTGGATGGCCACCAACGGCATGGACCTCGGTTCGACGTCCATGATGATCTACGGCCTGCGCGAGCGCGAGCTCATCCTGGCCTTCTTCGAGAAGACCGCGGGACTTCGCCTCAACCTCAACTACGTGCGCCCCGGGGGCGTGGCCGCCGACCTGCCCGACGGGTGGCAGGACGACGTCGAGGTCATCTGCAACACGATCGAGGAGCGTACCTACGAGTACGACCAGTTGCTCACCGGCCAGCCGATCCTGCGCAACCGACTCATCGGCGTCGGGGCCATCACCGCCGAGGAGGCCCTCGCCCTGAGCCTCACCGGTCCGCTGCTGCGTTCGACCGGGGTGCCCTGGGACCTGCGCCGCTCGATGCCGTATCTCGCCTACGACCAGGTCGACTTCGACGTGATCGTCGGCACGTACGGTGACAACTTCGATCGCTACGCGATCCGGCTCAACGAGATTCGCGAATCCATCCGCATCATCCGTCAGTGCCTCGAGAAGATGCCCGCGGGTGACTACCGCAGCCAGGACCCCAAGGTGACCCCGCCGCCGCGTGCGCGAATCGGCGAGTCGATGGAGGCGTTGATCCACCACTTCAAACTCTTCACCGAAGGATTCCACGTCCCGGCGGGCGAGGTGTACTCGGCCGTCGAGTCGCCACGCGGCGAGATCGGGTGCTACATGGTCTCCGACGGCGGGCCCAAGCCCTACCGGATCCACGTGCGGGCCCCGAGTTTCACCAATCTCCAGGCCATGCCGCTGCTGATGCGCGGGGCCTCGGTGTCCGACGCCATCACCATGATCTCGACGGTGGACCCCGTCCTGGGAGAGGTCGACCGATGAGTCACTTTCGCGCCGACATCCGCCAACGCGCCGAGGAACTCGTCGCCCTCTACCCCCGCAAGCGATCGGCGATGTTGCCGTTGTTGCACCTGGCCCAGGAGCACGACGGCTACCTGAGCGACGACGGCATCGCCGAGGTCGCCCAACTCACCGGCACCACGCCGGCCGACGTGCGCGGCACCGCGTCGTTCTACGACATGTTCCACCTCGAACCGGTGGGCACGTACGTGGTGGGCGTCTGCACCAACATCGCCTGCCTGTTGGCCGGCGGCGAGGAGCTGCTCGAGCACGCCGGCGCGACCCTGGGCTGCGCGGTGGGAGCCACCTCGAGCGACGGTCTGTTCACCCTCGAAGAGACCGAGTGCCTGGCCGATTGCAACCTAGCGCCGTGCGTGCAGGTCAATCACCGCTATGTGCGCACCACGACCCCCGAGACCTTCGACGCCATGGTCGAGGACCTGCGCGCCGGTCGACTCGATCACGACGTTCCCAGCCACGGGACTCTGATCCGCGTCAAGCGACAGGGTGGGCTGCGAGTGAGCAAGGACGATATCGCCGCCGAACGCGCCGCCGCCCTGGCGGCACGCACCGCCCGCGCCGAAGCCGCCGCCGCCGCGGCGGCGATCGCCGGAGAGGACAAGTAATGGCGACTCTCGACGCCCCACTCATCGTCTCGTCGCGTCGCGACTACGCCGACTCCTTCACCCTGAGCCGTTACCTCGAGACCGGCGGCTACGAGGGACTTCGCAAGGCCCTGAGCATGTTCCCCGAGGACGTGGCCGCCGAGGTCGACAAGGCGTCCCTGCTCGGTCGCGGTGGCGCGGGCTTCCCCGCCGGTCGCAAGTGGTCGATGCTGCGCCGCTCCGCGATCTCCTACCTCGTCGTCAACGGCGACGAATCAGAGCCCGCCACCTTCAAGGATCACTACCTGGTCGAGCGCGACCCGCACCAATTGGTCGAGGGCGTCATCATCGCGGCTTACGCCCTGCAGGTCAGCCAGGTCTTCATCTTCTTGCGCGGTGAGTTCGCTCTCGGTCTCGAACGAGTGCAGCAGGCCCTCAACGACGCGTACGCGCACGGCGCCCTGGGACAGAAGATCTTCGGATCGGACTTCTCGATCGACGTGGTCGTGCACCCGGGCGCGGGTGCCTACATCTGCGGCGAGGAGACCTCGCTGCTCGAGGCCCTCGAGGGCAAGCGCGGCTTCCCGCGCATCAAGCCACCCTTCTTCCCCGCGGTCACCGGCCTCTACGGCGAGCCCACCGTGGTGAACAACGTCGAGACCATGTCGAACCTGCCCTGGATCATCACGAATGGGGGAGCGGCCTTCGCCGCGCTGGGCGCCGGCCGCTCGACGGGTACGCGCCTCTTCGCGCTCGCGGGCAATGTCAAGAACCCCGGCGTCTACGAACTCGAGATGGTCAAGAACACCTTCCGCGACATCATCTTCGACCCCGCTCTGGGCGGCGGCCTCGCCGAGGGCCGGTCCCTCAAGGCCTTCATCCCCGGTGGGGTCTCCGCGCCGTGGTTCGGTCCCGACCAGCTCGACACTCCGCTGGGCCAAGACGAGGTCGGAGGACTGGGCTCGATGCTCGGATCGGGTTCCATCGTGGTGATGGACGACGCGAGCTGCGTTGTGCGCGCCACGTGGCGCATCACCAAGTTCTTCTCGCGCGAGTCCTGTGGCCAGTGCACGCCCTGTCGCGAAGGCTCGGGCTGGATCGAGCGCGCGATGTACCGTCTCGAGCACGGAGGGGGCCGCATGGAGGACCTCGACCTTTTGCTCGACCTGTGCGACAACATCGCCCCGGGCCTCTCGTGGCCGCCCCAGCAGACCACCATCTGCGTGCTGGGCCCCTCCATCCCCTCGTCGGTCCACTCCGCGCTGAGCATGTTCCGCGACGACTTCGTGGCCCACGTGAACCACGGAGGTTGCCCCCATGACTGACGTCATCCGAACCAACGTCAACATCACCGTTGACGGCCGGCCGGTCGAGGCGAAGCCGGGTGAGCTCCTCATCGAGGCCGCCGAGCGCGCCGGTTCCTACATCCCGCGCTTCTGCTACCACCCGCGCATGGAGCCCGTCGGCGTGTGCCGCATGTGCCTCGTCGAGGTCGACGGCCCGCGCGGCGCCACGCTGCAGCCCGCGTGCTACCTCAAGGTCACCGAGGGCATGAGCGTGACCACCGACTCCGACAAGGTGAAGAAGGCCCAGGACGGTGTCCTCGAGTTCCTCCTGGCCAACCACCCCCTCGACTGCCCGGTCTGCGACAAGGGTGGCGAGTGCCCGCTGCAGGACCAGACCTTGGCGCACGGTTCGGGCGAGACCCGTTTCGCCGAGGAGAAGCGTCACTTCGTCAAGCCCATCGAGATCGGTGAGCTCGTCCTGCTCGACCGCGAGCGCTGCATCCAGTGCTCGCGCTGCACCCGATTCGCCAGTGAGGTGGCCGGCGAGGCCCAGATCGCCTTCGCGGGCCGTGGTGACCTCATCGAAGTCGCGACGTCGCCAACGCAGCCCTTCGACTCGGTCTTCTCAGGCAACACGGTGCAGATCTGTCCGGTCGGCGCGCTCACCGCCAAGCCCTACCGCTTCAGTGCCCGACCCTGGGACCTCGAGCAGGTCGAGAGCACCTGCACGACGTGCGCGGTGGGTTGTCGTATCGCGGTGCAGTCCTCGGGTAACCGCTTGACCCGGGTGCTCGGCGTCGACTCCGAACCGGTGAACCACGGCTGGCTCTGCGACAAGGGCCGCTTCACCCTCGACTCGGTGGACGGCCACGAGGGCGAGGCCGACGTGTTGTCCGCCGCCACGCGCATCACCGAGCCGATGGTGCGCCGTGACGGCGAACTCACCGCCGTCTCGTGGGGCGTGGCCCTCGCCGAAGCGGCACGCCTCTTGCACGAGGCCGCCGAGGCCGACGCCATTGGCGCCATCGGTGGCGCGTCGCTGACCAATGAGGGGGCCTTCGCATGGGAGCGATTCCTACGTGGGGCCGTGGGCACCGAGAACATCGACGCCCAGTTCGGCGACGGTCTCGATCCAGTCCTCGTGCAGGCGCTACCCCTCGCCACCATCGATGACGCCGCCAACGCGCCCGTCGTCGTGACGATGACCGGTGATCTACGCGAAGAACTTCCCGTCCTGTTCCTGCGACTTCGCGAGAGCTTCGCGCACCGTCACCACGCGTTGATCGAACTCGCGAGCGCGCCAAGTTCATTGGGTTCGCTCGCGCGTCACTCCTTGAGTGTGCGCCCCGGTGAGACACCGGTGATCGCCCGGGCCGTGGTGGGCGGACACTTGCCGGTCGGCACCCTGGTGAGCGAGGCGCAACTGTCCGAGGTGCGTTCGTTGCTGGGCGACGGCACGGGAGTCGTCATCGTCGTGGGACGCGCCAATCTCGCCGAGGATCAGCGTCTGGCCGACGAGGCCATCGCCATCCTGGCCCAAGGTCTGCCCCACGCCAAGTTCCTCGTCGCGCTGCGCCGTTCGAACGTACGCGGCGCACTCGACATGGGATTGGCGCCTCGCCTGCGACCCGGACGCGGCGTTGACGCGACGGCCGCCGGGCGCGACACGCCGGCCCAACTCGCCGCCATGGCCGAGGGCGTGCAGCGAGTGACGGTGCTGCTGGGCGGGTGCGTTCTGGGCAACGTGCTCGATCAGGACCTGGCCATCGCCGCATTGTCGACGTCGAACGTCATCGCGGTCACCGGTCACGGGGGGGCGACCCTGGCCTACGCCGACGTGGTCCTGCCCGCCAGCGTCCAGCACGAGCGGGTGGGTACGGTCACCAACCTCGAAGGTCGCGTCACCGCCGTGGCGCCCAAGATCAGCGCCCCCGGTTCGGCCTGGCCCGACGTCGCCATCGCGGCGGAGCTCGCGCTCGAATGGGGACAGGACCTCGGGCTGGGCTCGGTGGAACTTTGCGCGCAGGCCATCGAGGAGACCACGGGCTACGCCGCCTTGTCGGCGTTGCAGGACCAGGCGTTCGACGGCGTCGTGATGGGCCTGGATGTCACGCCCGTGGCCCGTCACGCGATGGACCCGATGGCCTTCCCCGGAATCCGCTCCACGAAGACCGCGGGACTCGGCGAGTCCTCGGGCACCACGACGCTGCTCGACGCCTCCTCCAACGCCGCCACGGCCCCGGCGACGTTCGCCGACGTGCGCGCCACCAAGGTCGACGTGCCCCTCGCCGACGCCTACGCCCTGCGACTGGTGGTGGCGCGGCGCCTCTACGACCGCGGCATCGCCATGCAGGGTTCGCCGGCGCTGGCCGCACTCGTCGAGGCGACGACGCTGACCGTTCACCCGCGTGACCTCGACCACCTCGGCCTCGCCAGCGGGGCGCGCGTCAAAGTGCGCGCGGCGCACGGCGACTTCGAGATCGGTGTCGTCACTGACGAGAGTTGCGTGCGCGGCACCTGCGTCGCGGCCCTGGGCACCCTGGACGAGAACGGCGTCAACGTGGTGGCGACGATGATCGATTCCTCGAGCCCGGTCACGCAAGTGCGACTGGAGACGCGATGAACTTCGCCTCGGCCGACCCGCTCTTCTCCAACGGGCTGCACGTCACCCTGGCGATCTTGATCATCGTCGCCGTCAAGGTGGTAGTGGGATTCGCGGTCATCATGGGTGCGGTCACGCTGATGATCTGGTTCGAACGCAAGGCGATCTCGGACATGCAGAGCCGCATCGGACCCCAGCGATGGGGTCCCTTCGGGATCCTGCAGACCCTGGCCGACGGCATCAAACTCTTCTTCAAAGAGGACCTCATGCCCGCCGAGGCGGATCGATTCGTCTTCAAGTTGGCGCCGTACCTGGTGCTCGTGCCGGCGCTGATCACCTTCTCGATCATCCCCGTGGGCGGCACGGTCACCGTCGCCGGCCACGTCATCGAGTTGCAGATCGCCAATCCGCCGATGGGCATCTTGGTGATGCTGGCGATGTCGGGCATCTCGGTCTACGGCATCATGTTGGCGGGCTGGGCCTCGGGTTCGAAGTACCCGCTCCTGTCCTCGGTGCGCGCCAGCGCTCAGATGATCTCCTACGAGGCGGCGTTGGGCATGACCATCGTCACCGTCGCGCTGGTCACGGGTTCGCTCTCGACGCACGACATCGTCACCAGCCAGGGCGGGGGGATCTGGCACTGGAACCTGATCCGACTCGGATTCGTACCCTTCATCGTCTTCGTGATCGCCATCACCGCCGAACTCGGGCGCCCTCCCTTCGACGTGGTCGAGGCCGAGAGCGAGTTGGTTGGAGGGTTCCACACCGAATACTCGTCACTGCGCTTCGCCCTGTTCTTCCTGGCCGAGTTCATGAACACGCTGACCATGTCGGCGTTGATCGTCACGCTCTTCCTCGGCGGGCCCGCGGGCTACGTGCCCAACATCCCCCATCTACGCTGGGTGTTCCCGATCCTGTGGTTCCTCGCCAAGACCACCGGCTTCGCCTTCTCCTATATCTGGTTCCGCGCCGCCCTGCCGCGCTTTCGCTACGACCAAGTGATGGAACTGGGCTGGAAGCGGTTGATCCCGCTCTCGCTCGGTTGGATGTTGATCATCGCGGGTTTCCTCATCAAGCCGGCCGACGGGTTCGCGATGGCGGCCGCGGTCATCCTCGCTTGGACCCTTCTGTCTCGCGCCTTCGAGCTGGGCGAGCAACGAGGCAGCGGTCCGGGGGCGTTGATTCCCGCGGTGGGTGAGCGCCCGCTACCCGGCGAGGTCATCCGTGCGATCAGCGAGGCGATGGACGACGACGAGGACGAGGAGGAGTAATGGCCGGTTGGACTGACTTCTTCGGCGGCTTCAAGCTGACGCTGGCGCACATCGGCAAGCCCCGGGTGACGAACTCGTACCCCAAGGTCAAGCGTCCTAAGCAGCCGCGCCAGCACGGGCGCCACGTGCTGAACCGCTACGAGGATGGCATGGAGAAGTGCATCGGCTGCGAGCTGTGCGCAGGAGTCTGCCCGGTCAACTGCATCTACGTGCGCGGACTCGACAACCCCGCCGACCACCCGGTCTCGCCGGGTGAGCGCTACGGCTACATCTACGAGATCAACTACCTGCGCTGCATCCACTGTGATCTGTGCGTCGAGGCCTGCCCGACCCAGGCCATCACTGAATCCAAGATGTTCGAGTTCTCCTTCACCAACCGCGCCGACGCCATCTACACCAAGAAGCAACTCCTCGTCGATGACGAGGGCTTCCCCCAGCGACTGCCGTGGGAGGACTGGCGCCCCGGTGAAGCTGCGATGACCGGTGGTTGGATGCGCGCGACGTCGCCGGCGGGCGACGCGGCCTTTGAGGGTGTGGCCCAGTGGAGCGCCGACCTGGGTGCGGGCGTGCGCGCCCCCGAGGCCGGCCAGAGCGAGAACCGCGACGATGAGGCCACGGGCTCCAAGCAGTTGCGCGACGTGTTCTCGCGGCACCTCCAGCCTGACGACGTGCCGCTCGAGCAGCGTGGTCTGCAAGGATTGCTCAAGACCCTCGAGGAAAAGCGTCCTCGTCGCGCGCCCAAGGGGGAGAGTTGATGTTCGCCGTCACGTACGCGATCCCTGACGTCCTCGTCTTCGTGGTCGCGGCCCTGTGCATCCTCGGCGGCGCGGTCGGAGTCATCGCGATGAAGAATCCGGTGCACTCGGCGCTCAGCCTGATCCTGTGCCTGCTGGGCGTGGCGGTGGCGTTCCTCGAGCAGAACGCCGATTTCCTGGCCGCCGTCGAGGTCATCGTCTACGCCGGAGCCATCGTCGTCCTCTTCCTCTTCGTCATCATGTTCCTCGGCGTCGACGCCTCCAAGCACCCCCACGTCGAGCCGCTGGTCGGCCAGCGCTGGCTCGCGGGACTCGGCGTGGTCATCACGGTCGCCGGCGTCATCACCTTGATGGTCAATTCCGACTGGGTGAGCGGCGTGATGTCGACATCGACTGGCGGAACCGGTCTCGCGACGGGATCGGGAAACGTCACGCAACTGGGCGACTCGGTCTTCACCACGTACCTGCTGGCCTTCGAAGCGACCGCGGGACTGCTCATCATCGCGGTCGTGGGTGCGGTGTTGTTGGCGCGCCGCGAACGACCCGCCGACCCCGACGTCGAGGTGATCGACGTCGAGAAGGTCGCGCTCGGCGTCGCCGAGGAGGACGAGGGCGAGTGGTGGATCATCAAGCAGGGATCGTCCGAGGAGGTGGAGTCATGACCATACCGGCCTCGTGGTTCCTCGTGTTGGCCGCCGTGCTGTTCGGCGTGGGCGCATTCGGCGTCCTGACGCGGCGCAGCGCGTTGATCATGTTCATGTGCATCGAACTGATGCTCAACGCGGTGAACCTGACATTCGTCACGTTCGCGCGCACCATGAGCGACATCGGTGGCCAGACCACCGTGTTCTTCATCATGGTGGTGGCCGCCGCTGAGGTCACGGTGGGGCTGGGCATCGTGGTGGCCGTCTTCCGGCGTCGCGAATCGACCTCGGTCGACGAACTCTCGGAACTGCAGGGCTGATGTCGCATCTCGCACCACTTATCCTGGTCCTGCCCCTGGTGGGATTCCTGCTCGTCGTGTTGAACGGGCGCTCGCTCAGCGATCGCCTCGTCGGGGTGATCGCCACCGGCGTCGTCGGGCTCAGTTTCCTCGCCAGCGTCGCCACTTTCGTCCTCCTGGTGCACGACCGTTCGCGCGAGGTCACCATCAACCTCTTCACGTGGATCTCGGTCGACACCTTGCACGTCCCCGCCGCGATACTCGTCGATCCGCTCTCGATCACCATGTGCCTCTTCGTCACCGGCATCTCGACGTTGATCCACTGGTACTCGACCGCTTACATGGCGGGCGAGAAGGACTTCCGCAAGTTCTTCCTCTACCTGAACCTCTTCGTCTTCTCGATGCTCACCCTGGTGCTCGCCAACAACCTCGTCTTCACGTTCGTCGGTTGGGAGGGCGTCGGGGTGTGCTCCTACTGGTTGGTGAGCTTCTACTTCGACCGCGAGTCGGCCGCCTCAGCAGGAAAGAAGGCCTTCATCTACAACCGCGTGGGTGACGTCGGACTGCTGCTGGCGATGTTCCTGCTGTTCGTGCACACCCACAGCCTCACCTACCTGAGCATCTTCTCGTCGACGTCGCTGCTGTCGCCGACCATCGCCACCCTGGTGGTGCTCGCCCTGCTGCTGGGAGCGACCGGCAAGAGCGCCCAGATCCCCCTCTTCAACTGGCTGCCGGACGCCATGGAGGGCCCGACCCCCGTGTCGGCCCTGATCCACGCGGCCACCATGGTGACCGCGGGCGTGTACCTGCTGGTGCGCATGTCGCCGGTGCTGGCCCTCTCGTCCTCGGGGCGCATGACCATCGCCGTGATCGGCGGCGTGACGGCCTTCGTGGCGGCGACGATCGCCACGGCGCAGAAGGACATCAAGAAGGTGTTGGCCTTCTCCACGGTGTCCCAGATCGGCTACATGGTCCTGGCGGTCGGCGTCGGGGCCTACGGTGCGGCCATCTTCTTGATGGTCAGTCACGCCTTCTTCAAGGCGCTGCTGTTCCTCGGTTCGGGCTCGGTCATCCACTCGCTGGGGGGCGAGCAGGACATGCGAAAGATGGGGGCGCTCGCCAAGTGGTTGCCCCTCACCTTCCCGACGTTCCTGATCGGCTGGCTCACGATCTCGGGCGTGCCCCCCTTCGCGGGATTCTGGTCCAAGGGCGACGTCTTGACCAACGTGTTCGCCCACAACAAGCTGCTCTGGGCCCTGGGCGTCGTCACCGCCATCCTCACCGCCTACTACATGACTCGACTGTTCATCTTGACCTTCAGGGGCAACGAGCGCTTCCGCGAGGTCACCCACCAGCACGACCCGCACGAGTCACCCCTCGCGATGACCGCGCCGCTGCTCATCCTGGCGGTGTTGAGCGTGCTCGGCGGCCTCCTCGACCTGCCCTGGGCGCACGGTTTCTCGCTCACGCACTTCTTGTCGCCGACGTTCGGCTTCGTGGCGCCCGTCGGGGCCCAGAGCACCGGACTGCAGACGGGTCTGGCGCTGGTGGACTTCGCCGCGGCGCTCATCGGCCTGTTCGCCGCCTTCACGATCTGGCGCAACACGGTGGAGTCGGCGACGTTCGAGAAGCCCTTCTTCGAACACGTCTGGCACTGGGACGACGCCTACGACGCGGTGCTGGGCCGCCCGCTCGAGCACGTGGCTCAGGTGTCCAACGACGTCGTGGAGAATCGCATCATCGATGGCGCGGTCGAGGGTCTCGGAGGTTCGGTGCAACGCAGTGGCGAAGGGATTCGCAAACTTCAGGCGGGCATGGTGCGTCAATACGCGCTGGCCATGGTGCTCGGACTCACGGTGATCGTGGTGTACCTCGTGGGACGGGTGAGGTAACGATGCACTCCTCCCTCTGGCTCAGCGCACTGATCGTGCTGCCCCTGGTGGGCGCCCTGGTCGCGATGCTGGTGCGTAAGACCCCCGGCGCCTCCTACGCGGTAGCGGTGGGAGTGGGCGTCATCGAGGTCGTTCTCTCGGTCGTGGTCGCCGTGCTCTATTCGAGCAACGTGGCCAGCGCCGGCACCTTCGACTTCGTCAGTCGCCACGTAGTCTCGGCGCCGCTCGGCCTGGCCTACGACGTCGCCCTGGACGGGCTCAGTCTGTTGATGGTCGTTCTCACCGCGCTCGTGCTGCTGCTGTCGCTGCTCGGGGGGCGCGACACGCGCCGCGAGCCGGCCTTCGTGTCGTGGTTGTTGATCCTCACGGGTCTGACCATGGGGTCGTTCGTCGCGCACGACGTGCTCGAGTTCTTCATCTTCTTCGAGTTGACCCTGGTGCCGTGCTACTTCATCATCTCGGGCTGGGGCGGGGCCGAGCGCGCCCGCGCCGCGCTGAAGTTCTTCTTGTACACCTTCACGGCCTCGGCGTTCTTGTTGATCGGGATCTTGTACATGGGCTTCGCGCACCAGCACCAGAACCCGACGTCGGCGCTGACCTTCGCCTACGGCGCGCTCTCGAGCACGTCGATGTCGCACTCGGTGGCGGTCTGGCTCTTCGTCGGCTTCGCGCTGGCCTTCGGGGCCAAGGCCCCCATCTGGCCGTTGCACACCTGGTCGCCCTTGACCTACGCCGAGGCGCCCACCGCAGGATCGATCGAGCTCTCGGCGCTGCTCGCCAAGCTCGGCAGCTACGGATTGCTGCGCTTCGCCGTCGGGCTGCTACCCCTCGCGCAGGTGAGCGTGCGACCCTACGTCTTGACCCTCGCGGTGATCGGCATCTTGTACGGCTCGACCCTGGCGTGCGTGGCCAAGGACCTCAAGCGCTTCGTCGCGTACTCGTCGCTCGCCCAGATGAGCTTCATCACGCTGGGCGTGATGTCGGGCTCGACCATTGGCGTCACCGGTGCCGTGTTGTTGATGTTCAACCACGGCATCATCACGATCGGCTTCTTCCTCATCATCGGTTTCCTCGAGCGTCGCCGCCAGAGCATCCAGATCGCGGACTACACCGGCATCCAGGGCCCCGCGCCGGTGCTCTCGGCGCTCTTCACCGTGGCGATGCTCGCCTCGATCGGCCTGCCGGGACTGTCGGGCTTCGTGTCGGAGTACCTGATCCTCATCGGTACGTTCACGACGCACGCCTGGTGGAGCGCGGTCGCCGCCCTGGGCGTGCTGGCCTCGGCCATCTACCTGCTCTGGGCCTACCAACGGGTCTTCCACGGTCGTGCCGAGGGCGCCAACGCCGAGATCGCCGACGCGTCGAGCGCCGAGCGCTGGGTCCTGGTGCCGGTCATCGTTCTGATCGTCGTGCTCGGAGTCTTCCCCAAGCCGGTCCTCGACCGCATCACTCCTTCGGTGCATAACTTCGTCACCCAGGTGGCGACGGCAGGAGTCTTCAAATGATCGCCGCCACGCTCGCGCTGCCCTCGATCCACTACCTGACGATCCTGCCGCTTCTGATCTTCTTTGGCGCGTCCCTCTTGCTGCTCATGGCCTCGGCGATGTGGCGACGCACCGTGCCGATGGTCGTCTCGACCGGGGTGACCGTGGTCGCCTCGGTCGCCACGCTCGTCGTCACCTACTTCCAGTGGCGCTGCATCGATAAGAGTGGCGTGTCCACGACGGTGGCGCACGCGGTGGTCCTGGACGGCTTCTCGGTCATCGCCACCGCGGTCATCGCGGTCTCGGTCGCCCTGGCCGCACTGGTCGCCCACGACTGGGCGGTGCGCGAGAACGTCCGCGGCCCCGAGTACCAGATCCTGGCGCTCGCGTCGTCGGCGGGGGCGATCTTGATGACCCAGGCCAATGACCTGATCGTCATCTTCCTCGGTCTCGAGATCCTCTCACTCGGGCTCTACGTGCTCGTCGCGATCGATCGGCGCAAGGGCGAGTCGGCCGAGGCGTCCCTCAAGTACTTCGTCCTGGGCGGATTCGCCTCGGCGATCTTCATCTACGGCGCCGCGTTGCTCTACGGGGCGACCGGCTCCACGAATCTGACGACCATCTCGTACTTCCTCGGTTCCAACGTCCTCTTGAAGCCGGGCCTGCTGGTGGCGGGCGGGGCGCTGTTGCTGGTGGGCTTCGCCTTCAAGGTCGCCGCGGTCCCGTTCCACATGTGGTCGCCCGACGTGTACGAAGGGGCGCCCACCCCGGTCACCGGCTTCATGGCCTCCATCGTCAAGGTCGGAGCCTTCGCCGCGCTGATCCGCGTGCTGATCTCGGGTCTCGGCACCCAACTGGCCACGTGGCGTCCGATCCTGTGGGTGCTGATCGTCCTGACCACCGTGGTCGGCGCGACGCTGGCGGTCCCCCAGCGCAACGCCAAGCGACTGCTCGCGTACTCCTCGATCAACCACGCGGGCTTCATCTTGATCGGTGTCTGGGCCGGCACGGCGCGCGGCAGTGCCGCCACGCTGTTCTACCTCGCCACCTACGCGCCCACCGTGGTGGCGACCTTCGCGATCCTCACCGTGATGGGCGGTCTCGGCGACGAGCGTCATTCGCTCGAGTCCTACCGGGGCCTCGCCCGTCGTCAACCCTGGCTCGGCGCGTCGCTCGCGGTGCTGTTGTTGTCCCAGCTCGGGGCACCGCTCACCGCGGGCTTCTACGCCAAGTACTCGGTGCTGGCGGCCGCCATCGACGCCAACGGCGTGGCGCTCGCGCTGATCGCCCTCCTCAGCGCGGCCATCGCCGCGTCGTTCTACTTACGCTGGACCGTCGTCCTCTACGCCGAGCCCGATGACGACCTCGACGCCGCGCGCGTCGTCGTGCCGCGCGCTACCGCGAGCGTCATCGGTGCTGGCGTCGTGGTGACGCTGCTCTTTGGCGTGTGGCCCGGTCCGTTGGTGACCCTGGCCCAGCACGCCACGCTCTACTTCATTCCGTGAGCCGCGTCGCCCTCGCCACGTCGCGATTCGCCCTGCCGGGAGCCGCACGCTCGCTCCTCAGCCACGAGGACGTCGACGCACCACTGCTCGTCGAGGCGCTCGAGGCGGAGGGCGTCGACGCGGTCCTCGAGGTGTGGGACGACGAGTCCGTGGACTGGGAGTCCTACGACCTGGTGGTGGTGCGCTCGACGTGGGGATACGCCGAGACGTACGACCAGTTCCTCGCCTGGGCCCACGCCCGCGCGCACCTCATCAATCCCTACGACGTGATCGAGTACTCCTCGGACAAGCACTATCTGGGTGATCTGGCGCGCCAGGGGTTCGCGGTCATCGAGACGACCTACTGCGAGGTGGGCGAGACGCCGCAGTTCCCCGACGGCGCCGTCGTGGTCAAGCCGTCGATCGGCGCCGGATCGGTCGACGCGGCGCGATTCGAGGCCGGCGACCTTGCGGACGCGGCGCGTCACGTCGCTCGCCTTCACCAGAGCGGACGATGCGCCGTGATCCAGCCCTACGTGGACAGCATCGACGAGACGGGCGAGACCGCACTCGTCTTCCTCGACGGTGAGTTCTCGCACGCGATGACCAAGCGCGCCCACCTCATGGTGGCCCCCGAGGACCGCGACGGCGAGTTTCGCACCCGCCAGATGTCCCTCGCCGCTGCGCCCCTCGAGGCGGTCACCATCGCCGCGGAGCTGTTGACCGGCCGCTTCTCCGACCTCGCCTACGGACGCGTCGACCTAGTGGCGACGCCGCGGGGCTGGCAGTTGATGGAACTCGAACTCGTCGAACCGGCGCTGTACCTGCGATACGACGAAGGATCGGCGCGGCGCGCGGCGCGAGGGATCGTCCGGCGCATCCCCTGAAA
>Ga0209067_10001347_pt1 | contig 15214 bp, 16 predicted proteins | sample ColStrG_CSR_2013_FD_187199 | JGI IMG/M metagenome (GOLD analysis project Ga0209067, IMG submission 187199) | Freshwater sediment microbial communities in response to fracking from Pennsylvania, USA - Cold Stream Run_MetaG_CSR_2013 (SPAdes)... | ecosystem: Environmental > Aquatic > Freshwater >...
GAGTAGCCTCAAACCACTCCACGCTTTTGTTGCCGCATTTTCTTAATCGCTAGACGATGCCGTCTCACTGGAAAATGCTTTAGACCAGCCGCTGCTTGAGGCGCGGCGCGGCAAAGTCGATAAAGGCACGCAGCTTCAAGGGCAGCAGCGCCAATTGGCACTGCCGATTGCTGACGGCACATGTATCGCCAACGGTATTTCGGCTCAGTTTGAAAGACAGCCCTTGGCCTTAACCACACGCACGGTTGAAGCCGGGTGCTTGACCAGCATCGCGGGTGGGCGAATGGGCCGTGGCGCAAAAGCGCCGCCGCAATTTGGGCAGATGCCGCGCAACATCCCGTCCACGCACGCCGCGCAGAAAGTGCATTCATAGCTACAGATGCGGGCATCAGTGGCTTCGGGCGGCAGGTCTTTGTCGCAGCATTCGCAATTTGGTCGAAGATCCAGCATCATTTCTTTCCCTCGTGCACCTGTTTCAGGTCAGTCCTCACGACTACGCCGCATCGGGAAACGCTAAGCGCGGTCCAAACGCGCGCGGATTTATTTGCGGCAAGCCATGTGTCGATTGGGCGGTTTCGGGATCAGCCTCAGGCGCGCCTAGCGTGACATTCAAAGGCACGACACCTGCCCAGACGGGCGTTTCCATATCTTCCGCATCATCCTTCGGCCCGCCAGCGCGCACTTTGGCAGAAGCCTCGTCAATCGGCATCGAGAGGATCGTGGTTGCCTTGAGTTCCTGCGCGTTCATCGGGCGCAGTGCGTCCCAGCGCGCAGGGTAGAGTCCATCAACGAACGCCTTCAGCCGCGCGGTCTTGGTTTCATCCGTCTCCACACGCGTGGCCGTCCCAAACAGCATCACCGAGCGGAAATTGGCCGAATGGTGGAAGGCCGAGCGGGCGAGCACCAGCCCATCGAGATGCGTTACCGTGAAGCACACCTGCGCGCCCTCATTCGCGCGCAGCATCCGGCTCGCGCTTGATCCATGCCAATAGACATGATCGCCCTCGCGCCAATACAATGTGGGTGTGACGACCGGATAGCCGTCATACACGTAGCCGATATGGCACAGCATCCCGGCATCGAGAATCGCGTCAAGCGTTGCGCGGTCATAAGCGCCGCGTTGGTGTACACGCTTGACGCGGGTGCGAGGACTGGGGGGCATGATTTTTCCTTTGGTTGGCCCCTATTATGTCCTACCCGCGCGCCTTTGCAAAGTGCTCCACTGTGGCTGTCTCGTCGTTTTCCTTTGCCGCGCATCGTCCGGCTCGCCAAATTGATCAATTTTGTAACGCTCAAACGCGTGCACCTGCGCCAAAACGCTGGAACACGTTCAGGATGACGAACCGCTCGTGACACGCTAGGGTGCGCCAATGAGTAGCGCGCCGAACCGCAATCCGCAGACAAATCCGCTCACCGCCGGATCACGTCAGCCCGAAGACGTCGACGCTGCGCTGCGCCCGAAATCGCTTGAGGAGTTTGTCGGCCAGCAGGCGGCGCGCGAAAATTTGCGCGTCTTCATTTCCGCCGCGCGCGGGCGGGGCGAAGCGCTTGACCATGTGCTGTTCTTCGGCCCTCCGGGGCTGGGCAAGACCACCCTGGCGCAGATCATCGCGCGCGAGATGGGCGTGGGCTTCCGCGCGACCTCGGGCCCGGTGATCGCCAAATCGGGTGATCTTGCGGCGCTGCTCACCAATTTGGAGGACGGTGATGTGCTGTTCATCGATGAGATCCACCGCCTCGCGCCCGCCGTCGAGGAAATCCTCTATCCTGCGATGGAAGACCGCGCGCTTGACCTGATGATTGGCGAGGGGCCATCGGCGCGCTCGGTGCGGATTGATTTGCCGCGCTTTACACTCGTGGGCGCCACAACGCGGCAGGGGCTGCTGACGACGCCGCTGCGCGACCGCTTCGGCATTCCGGTGCGGCTTAATTTCTATACGGTGGATGAGCTGGAGCGTGTGGTGACGCGTGCAGCCGGGCTGCTGGACCTCGGCATTGCGCCCGATGGCGCGCGCGAAATTGCGCGGCGGGCACGTGGCACGCCGCGGATTGCGGGGCGCCTGCTGCGGCGCGTGCGCGATTTTGCCAATGTAGCGGGCGAGGCGGTGGTGCATGCCAAGGTGGCGGATGATGCACTCAATCGGCTGGAGGTGGACTCACTCGGGCTCGACGCGATGGACAGGCGTTACCTCAACATGATCGCCGATGTGTACAAAGGCGGGCCGGTCGGCGTCGAGACGCTGGCGGCGGGCTTGTCGGAGCCGCGCGATACGGTGGAAGAGGTGATCGAGCCTTACCTCATCCAACTCGGCCTTGTGGCCCGCACCGCGCGCGGGCGCTGCCTCAATGGCATGGCGTGGACGCATCTGGGCATCGCACCGCCTGTTGGCGGAAGCGATCACGTAAGTGCACCGCCTGCTCAAGCGAGCAACGGGCTGTTTGACCATCTCGCTGACGAGGGCGGCGTTTAGCCCAGCTTCCGCCCCGCCCAAACGACACGGCCGATGATTTCAATCTGGGTCTTGTCGATATCAGTCCAATCGGGATAAGCGGCATTGTCGCTGCGGATGATAAAGCCTCGTGTCGCCGGGTTGACGGCCAGCCGCTTGACAAGCAACGCACCATCAACACGCAGAACATAAATCCCATCGCGCAGGCGGTCGATCGCATCGTCGCGGTCAACCATGATGTCATCCCCTGCCGCCAGCGTCGGCACCATCGAATCGCCTTGCACCTGAATCATCGAAAGGCCCTGCGGCCGCACCTTCAACTGCCTTAGCCAGTTCGGATCAAACGCAATCGCGCCCGCGATTGACTCTTCATCGATATACCCACCCGGCCCGGCAGAAGCGTCAACCGCCAACCGGGGCACAATCACCAAATCTGTCGGGCGCGCATGCAGCGAACGTTGGAAATCACGGCCCTTTACCGCGATCGGCCCGCCGAGAATCGTTTCGTCAACATCGAAATAGTTTGCGAGTCTGCGGCGGTCGACCTCATCAAGTTTTTTGGGCACGCCACGGTGAATGAACTGCTGAATATATGCCGCGTTTCGCCCCAAAAACAGCGATACTGACCGGTAGTCCTCGCCGCGTGAACGGATCAAATGCTCGAGCGTTTTGCGCGTGTCAGTCATGTTCGTCCTTTATGGATAGGAATTATCCTAGACAAGTAGGAAATTACATATCACAACAATATTCACTGTATGTTCCGATTCGCTATAAGGAGAATATGATGTCACTGCTACGGGAAATAGAGATGTTTCTGCGCCATACTGGATTGGCTCCCACGCGATTCGGTCGCCTCGCCGCGCAAGATCCGCGTTTTGTTTACGATCTCCGCAATGGGCGGACGGTGGGTGACAAGCTCCGGCTGCGGGTCGAAGGCTGGATGAAGGAGCACACAGCATGAATGTGCAACGCGCGCTCGTGGCGCAACTCATCGCCAAACTCAGCCCCTCCAGAGTGACAATTGTTGACGCATCGGCTAAGCCGTGGGCCAGTGTCACATTCTCCGGCGAGCGGCACGAAATCACCCTGCTCGTCGAAGGGGAAAATGCGTTGGGGCTCGCGACGCGGCTGCAACGCACCGTCGGCTGCGATGAATTTCATATATCAGGGCATTTGGTGGCCGATATTGTGGTCTCCAATCTCAACGCAGATTCACACGGGGTGCGGCTTAATGTCGAGGCATTGACGGTGAAAGAGGATTAAGGTTTTCATCGCACACGCGGTGCGATAGGGCGAGATATGCGCGTTCTCACGCTCTCCACGCTCTATCCCGACCGGCATCGCCCGGTGTTCGGCACATTCGTCGAGCGCCAGACGCTTGGTCTGGCCGCACACCCCGATGTTGATCTGCGCGTGGTCGTGCCGCGAGCGCTGCCGCCCTTCCCTGTTTCTCGACTGAGCCGCTATCAGGCGATCGCGCAATTGCCGCTGCACGAGGACTGGAATGGGTTGAGCGTGTATCGTCCTCGCTTTCTGCATCTGCCCAAATTTGGCGCGCGCTATGATGTGATGATGATGGTGCGCGCATTGATCCCGCTGCTCACTCGGGTGCGCACCAATTTCGCCTTTGATGTTATCGATGCCGAATATTTCTTCCCTGATGGGCCAGCGGCAGTCGCTTTGGGCAAGCATTTTGGTGTGCCGGTGTCGATCAAAGCGCGCGGCAGCGACATTCATCTGTGGGGAGCACGCGCCGATACGGCGCATCAGGTGCGTGCAGCGGGGCGGGCGGCGGACGGATTGTTGGCGGTGTCCGCCGCGCTCAAGGCCGATATGGTCGCGCTGGGAATGCCTGAGGCGCGGATTAAGGTGCATTATACGGGTGCGGATATGGCGTTGTTCGCGGTGAAAGATCGAGACCAAGCAAAAGCTGCGCTCGGTGTGGCTGGCCCGCTCTTCGTGAGCATCGGCACGCTGAATACGCGCAAAGGACATGACCTGGTGATCGCGGCGCTCAAAAGCATCCCCAACGCGACACTGGCTCTTATCGGCACTGGGCCGAGCCGTTGGGCGCTCGAAGGGCTGGCAGCGGAGTGTGATGTCGCCGAGCGCGTCCGCTTCCTCGGTGGTCTCGGACGAACCGACGTAGCCGCTTGGCTGGCGGCGGCGGATGTCATGGCGCTGGTGTCCGCTTCCGAGGGGCTGGCGAACGCTTGGGTCGAGGCACTCGCGAGCGGAACACCCGTTGTATCAAGCGATGTGGGCGGTGCGCGCGAGCTGATCAACACTACGGTTGCGGGTCAAATCACGGCGCGTGACCCTTCGGCCATTGCCACCGCAATCAACGCTATTCTGGCGGCCCCTCCACCGCGCGACGCTGTGCGTGCGACCGTCGCCAAAATGACGTGGGACGCAAATACTGCTGCATTATATGCGCATTTGCGCAGCTTGATCAGCGACGCGGGTTCGTGAGATCGGGAGCCTTGGCTTCGCCTACCCGCTCCGCCCCCGCGTTGGCGGTCACGGCCTTGGGAATAAAACTATCGGGTCCAACCTTGAGCCAGATGAGGATGGGCGCGGCAATATAGGTTGATGAAAAGGTACCAACGACCACGCCAAGAAGCATCGCCGCTGTGAAACCGAAGATCACCTTAGGCCCAAGCAGCAATAGCACGAGCAGGGTCATGAACAGCGACAGCGACGTCACCAGTGTCCGCGCCAGCGTCTCATTCACCGACAGATCGAGCAACGGCTCGATGGCCATTTTGCGGTATTTCTTGAGATTCTCGCGCACACGATCAAACACGATAATCGTGTCGTTGAGCGAATAGCCCATGATCGTTAGGATGGCACCGAGCACTGATAAATTAAATTCAAGCCGCGTAAGCGCAAAAAATCCCAACGTGATCGACACATCGTGGAACAGCGCCACCAACGCGCCAACGGCAAACGGCCATTCAAAGCGGAACCAGATGTAAACCGAGATGCCCAGCATCGCCAACGCCACTGCAATCGCACCCCAGCGGAGCAATTCTTGGCTGACATTGCCCGAAACCGACTCGACATTACCAAACACCGCATCGGGATATTTCGTCTTCACCGCGTTACGCACCGCGTCTGCCGCCTTGCTCGCCGCTTCATCACCGCCCTTGGGGAGTTGCATACGAATAGCGACTTCGTTGGGCGCGCCAAAGGTCTGAATGCTCGCATCGCCCAATCCGAGCGCATCGATCTGCGTGCGCAGCGCCTCGACCTGCGCAGGTTGGCTGAACTTGACGTTGAGCGACTGCCCACCGGCAAAATCGACGCCATAATTGAACCCACGCAACACCACGAGCACAATCGAGCCAATGATCAGGAGGGTCGAAATGCTGATCGCGATCCGCCGATAGCTGAGAAACGCGATGTTGGTGTTGTCGGGGATGAGTTTGAAGGGCTTCATGGGAGGCCTTACATGTTGATCTGGGTGGGGCGGGTGCGGCGGAACCAATCAGCCACCATCAGCCGCGACAAGACCACACCGCTGAACACCGACGTGAAGATGCCAATCGCCAGCACCACGGCAAACCCGCGAATCGGGCCGGTTCCGAGCGCATACATGATCACTGCGGAGATAATGTTGGTGAAATTGGCGTCGAAAATTGCGCGCGTCGCCTCTTTATAGCCGACCTCAATCGCTTGCAGCGTCCGTCGTCCGCGCTTGACCTCTTCGCGAATCCGCTCGTTGATCAGCACGTTTGCGTCGACCGCAGCGCCGAGCGTGAGGATGAAGCCCGCAATACCGGGAAGCGTGAGCGTTGCGCCGAACAGCGCCATCACTCCAAGGATGAGCAGCGCATTGATGACGAGCGCAATCGTTGTGTAAATGCCGAAACGGAAATAGGTGATCATCATGAAAAAGGCGAGCAGAACCACTGCAATGCCGCCCGCAAGCAGCCCCTTTTGGATCGATTCAACGCCCAATTCTGGCCCGATGGTGCGCTCCTCAACCACTTTGAGCGCGACAGGAAGCGCACCCGAATTGAGTTGCACCGCCAGATCGGCCGCAGACTGCGCGGTAAAATTGCCCTCAATATAACCATTGCCGCCGAGGATGGGGCTGCGGATCGATGGTGCCGTCAGCACAGTGCCATCAAGAATAACGGCAAACCGCTTGCCGACATTGTCTTGCGTGATGTGCGCGAATTTCTGCGAGCCCGACGTGTTGAACCAGAAGTCAACCACCGGTTGCCCCGTTTCCGAGCTGGTTGACGTGCTCGCTTTGCTCAGTTCATCGCCTGAAACGGCCACGCGCCGTTCGACCGCGATGGGCCCGCCGCCGTTGGGGTAGGGTACAAGCTGCGTTCCAGGCGGTGCCGCGCCCTGTGCAATCTGTGCGGGTGTGACGCTTTCATCGACCATCTTGAATTCGAGTTTTGCGGTCTTGCCCAGCAATGTTTTGAGGCTCTCGGGGTCTTGCAGCCCCGGTACTTCAACGAGGATTCGGCTTGCGCCCTGCCGCACCACGGTCACTTCCTTGGTGCCCGTGGGATCGATGCGCTTAGCAACCACGTTGCGCGCCGTTTCAATGGTTGAATTGATCGTGTCTTTGATGCCCGCGTCGGTCGGCGTCATCACAACACGCGACGTGTCACGCACCTCAACATTCCAGTCGCGCTGCCCGGTCACACCGACGCCGCTCGTCAGCCGATAGGCGGCTTCGCGGGCACGTTCAACGTCCTTGCCACTGCGAACGAGGAACGAGATTGCGCCATTGTCTTCGGATATTTCGCCGACATCAATTGCGGGATCAGCGCGCAGCATCGCGGTTGACACCTGCGTCTGCATTTTATCAAGCTTTTGCTTGATGACATCCTTCGGATCAGCCTCAAGCAACAGGTGGCTGCCGCCTTTGAGGTCAAGCCCATAGCTCAGTTGCGCGTGCGGCACGTAGCCCGGCCATTTCGCTACAGTTTCCGCCGAGAAAAAATTGGGAACTGCGCTCACCAGCCCCACCGCAGTCACGATGAGGACAAGCCACACTTTCCATTTGGGAAAATCAAACTGCATCGCTTAGTCGTTCGCCGCTTTGCCGGGGTTGAGCGGCTGGACATCCGCCAGCGTCGATTTGAGCACCTTGATCCGCACACTCGGCGCGATCTCGACCATCACCGTGTCGCCATCCACCCCTGTCACCTTGCCATACACACCGCCGGCAGTGAGTACGGTGTCGCCCTTTTGGGCACCAGCGACCTTGGCCTTATGCTCGGCCTGCTGCTTTTGATTGGGGCGGATGACGAGAAAGTAGAAAATCACAAACACCATCACCAACATCGGCAGCGGCGAAGCAAACAACGTTGCGAGAACCGATGGCGGCGCGCCTGCGGCGGTTTGAGCATATGCGGGGGTAACGAACATTTACGGCTCTCAAATCATGAGGGTGCTCCGTCGAGCAGAGTGCGCCGCGCCTATCACGAATTAGCCGCGTGATGCAACCGTGATGCGGTTTTGCCCCTCTCACACCCCAAATGTCGGGCAAACGCCAGCCACTTAGTGGCGGAAATGGCGCATCCCCGTAAACACCATCGCGAGGCCTGCGTCATCGGCAGCCTTGATCACTTCGTCATCGCGCATTGATCCGCCCGGCTGGATGACCGCGGTGGCACCCGCTTCTGCCGCCGCCAGCAACCCATCGGCGAACGGGAAGAACGCATCCGACGCGACCGCTGATCCGACCGTGCGCGGCTGTGCCCAATCGTATGTTTCAGCGGCCTCGCGCGCCTTGATCGCCGCAATCCGCGCCGAATCGCGCCGGTTCATTTGCCCCGCACCAATGCCCGCCGTCACGCCATCCTTGGCATAGACGATGGCGTTCGATTTGGTGTGTTTCGCCACCGTCCAAGCGAACAGGCAATCGGCGAGTTCTTGGGGCGACGGCGCGCGCTTGGTTACAGTTTTGAGGTCGGCGGCGGTAATGCTGCCATTGTCGCGCTCCTGCACCAGCACGCCGCCCGCGATGATCCTGGTGGTCAGGCCCGCACGATTGGGATCGGGCAAATCGCCAGTGAGCAATAAGCGCAAATTCTTCTTCTTAGCGAACACTGCCTTCGCTGCATCATCGGCATTGGGCGCGCAAACGACTTCGGTGAAGATAGTGCTGATCGCCTCTGCCGTCGGGCCATCGAGCGGGCGGTTGACCGCGATAATGCCGCCAAACGCCGATACTGAGTCGCATTCGAGTGCATTTTTGTAAGCCTCGGCCAGCGTCGCGCCGGTCGCGACCCCGCATGGGTTCGCGTGCTTGACGATCACCACCGTCGGCGGGCCATTGCGGAATTCGGCCACCAGTTCGAGCGCGGCATCGGCATCATTATAATTGTTGTAGCTGAGTTCCTTGCCCTGCACTTGGGTGGCACCAGCAATGCCCGAAATGTTGGGGCCGGTCGTGGCATAAAGCGCAGCGCGTTGATGCGGATTTTCACCATAGCGCAACTCGGCTTTGCGTTTCGTGCCCATGACCCTGAGCGGCGTAAACACCTCGCCCTGATCCACCCGGCTGAACCACTGCGAAATCGCGGCGTCATAGGCCGCCGTGACCGAATAGGCTGTTGCCGCAAGCCGTTTGCGCTCCTCCAGCGTTGTGCTGCCCTTCGCGACCATCGCATAGTCGGACGGCAGTGTGACAATAGCCACATGTGCGTGGTTCTTTGCCGCTGAACGCACCATCGATGGCCCGCCAATGTCGATATTCTCGATAATCTCGTCGCGACTCGCCCCGCGCGCCACGGTTGCCATGAACGGGTAAAGATTGACGACGACCAGATCGATCGCGCCAATGTCATGCGCCTGCATGGCCGCGACATGCTCCGGGTTGTCGCGCACCGCCAGCAGTCCGCCATGGACTTTGGGATGCAATGTCTTCACCCGCCCATCCATCATTTCAGGGAAACCAGTGAGGTCAGATATGTCGCGCACGGACAGCCCCGCCTCGCGCAACGCCTTGGCGGTACCGCCGGTCGAGACCAGCTCAACACCCTTTGCAGCCAACGCCTGCCCCAGTTCAACGAGCCCAGTTTTATCCGAAACCGAAAGCAGTGCCCGCTTGATTGTTACGTCAGTCATGATTGTCCTTGTGAGGAGATTAGTCTTATGCGCTCCTGCAAAAGCAGGAGCCTCGGCCGTGGTCAACTGGATTCCTGCTGTCGTTGGAATAGCATAGCGCCGATCAGACCCTACCCCGCCCGCTTGAACGTCCAGTTGATTGTTGCTGCTCCTGCGACTTGTCCGCTGACAACCAGCTGCTGCGTGGCATGCGGCCGCCCGTCGCCATCGACCCACAGACTGTCGTCAACAATCAGTCCGCCACCACGCACGCGAAACTGCCAGAGCGGCCCACCATCGATCCGCAGCAAGGCGCCCAATCCGTCTGCGGTCAATGTCACTTCGGTTTTTGGTGCGAGATGGAAGCGAATCGCAAAGCTGGGATCGGTTCGCTTGCGCTTTGCCTCGGTGGGGCGCAGCGAGTCTTCACCGCTCAACTCTTTACCGTCGGCGCTCAACGACAAGCGACGGTGATGCACATAGCCATAACGCCGTGCATAGCCATCATGACGCGCTTCGAGCGCACTGCCTGATTCGCTTTCCTGCCGGTCGAGAAGCACTTCGGTGACGCCCGCGCCAAGCGCGCCGCTCGCCAAGATCTTGGTTGAGTTACTGTCGTTGAGAACGAGCGTCGAGTGCGCCGCCGTCGTCCGCAGCCCCAATGCAAGATCGGGCGGCAGCAAAGGGTTGCCGAGCGCCGCCCCGCCGCAATTGACCACCAGCCGACGGGCACCATCAGAGAGTTCGAACGCCAGCGTAGATGCACACCCGCCCTTGGCAAAGCGACTGACCGACGGCGGCGCGGCATCGATGACCACAAGCGTCTGCCCGCCCGAAAAGCGCTGATACCCCCAACCACGCGCTTGTCGCAGGGCACGCGTTTTTACCCCGCTCGCCTCGACGATTGCCGCAATGCTGAGCGCAGCGTTGGGGCCGCCGCCCTGCCAACTCGATAGGCTGCCGTCGCCCAGCACAACACCGAGCAGCGGCGGCACCGCGCGCGCCAGCGCCAGATCAATCACATCCGGAACCGCGACGCCGCGTGCGGCATAGACTTTGCCGAGCATCGTCAACAGCATCACAACATCGAGCTGCTGTTCGGGCGAGCGGCTGACCAGCCCCCCGTCTTCGCTAAATCCGGCGGCAAGCGCGCGCGTCAAACCCGCCTCAGCCAATTTTTGACGTGCCTCGCCGCCCGCGATGAGCAACCCGGCGGCCAGCAGCCCGCTCCAAGCCGCTATGCGCGGAACGCCTGGAAGCACGCGATCTGCCGTTCGTTCCAGATGTCGGGCACCGCGTGCCAGGGCATTGAGCACCGTCGAGCGATAGACCAGATCGGTGGAAGACAGGATCAGCGGCGCGTGCGCCGTCCAGAACAATATCCGCCGCCCCCACAGGTCTGCGCGCCAGCCCGCATCGGTAACATATTCGGCATAATCGTCGAGCCACTGTTGTGTCAGGCTTTCGGCGATAGGGATGCATTGCGCACGCGGTGCGGCGGTGGCCAGATCGCGCAACCACGCAAAACTTTGTAGATAATCGCCTATCGGGCTGCCTGCGAGCGTGTCAAAGTCGGCCGCATCACGGGCAATCTGGGTTCCACGAAAGCTCACAATGCCTGCGAGCAGCGCTTCACCGCGCCGGGGGTCACCGATTATCTCATCGTCGGGCACCGCGAGCAATTTGAGCGGAAAGCGCCCCTTGAGTCGAAAGGCGTGGAGCGGGGTGCGCCACGAAAGCTGATTGATCTGGTTGGCCAGCCGCTCACCCAGCGAAAGCCCCATTCCGCCGCCCGCCCGCACGAGCCTTTTGCCGACATCGATCGTGTCGGCGGTGCGGTCGAGATCGGCCATTTCAGTCGCCTCGCAACTTTGCAATGTTGGCGGCATAGTGCGCCGGCCCGCCCCTGAAGCTCGCCGTGCCCGCCACAAGCACATTGGCACCTGCGGCAATCACGCGCGGCGCCGTGTTCTCATCCACGCCGCCATCGACTTCAAGATCAATGTTCAGCCCCCGCATGTCGATCATCTTACGGATCGCCTCAATCTTGCGCAATTGGCTCTCGATGAAGCTCTGCCCACCAAAACCGGGGTTCACACTCATCACCAACACGAGGTCAATGTCATCAATAATATAATCGAGTGTCTTGGCCGGCGTCGCGGGATTGAGCGAAACCCCAGCCTTTTTTCCGAGCGACTTGATGCGCTGCACCGTGCGGTGAAGATGCGGCCCCGCCTCCTGATGCACCGTGATGATGTCTGATCCGGCCTCGGCAAACGCATCGAGCATCGGATCAACCGGGGTAATCATCAGATGAACGTCCATCACCTTGGCGGTGTGCGGGCGCAGCGCTTTCACAACACAAGGCCCAATCGTGATGTTGGGCACGAAATGGCCATCCATCACATCAACATGAATCCAATCCGCACCCGCCGCATCCACCGCGCGCACGTCGGCACCAAGATTGGCAAAATCGGCGGAGAGGATCGACGGAGCAATGAGCGTGGCGCGTGTCATGCTGTGGCGCAATATAGCAGCGTCACGAATTTGTCACGCGGGGAGTCGCTAGTGGTTCGATTCTGACATTTGAGTATGGGCTTCGTCCAAACGGGACTCAAATGTCAAATTCGCTCCACTAGGTTTTACAGAACCGCGCGACAAAAAACCCATCAACGCCGATGCGCGGGAGAATGCGCAGGCCGCCGTCTTCGTTGGGCATGAGGCCGAGCGACGGATCAAGCGCGGCGAGTTCGTCGGCACGGATGGGATCAAGCCTAAGCCCGAGCACCTGCCCTGCTCGCTCCGCCTGCGCGACAATGCTTTCGCCTTCCTCCGATTCAAGCGAGCACACCGCGAACGTCAGCGTGCCGCCCGGTTTGAGCCAGCCGGCCGCGCGCGCCAGCAGCTTGCCCTGCAATTCAGCCATCTCGCGAATGTCTTTGGGGCGGATGCGGTGGAGCACGTCGGGATGGCGCGCGAAAATGCCCGTGGCGGTGCAGGGCGCATCAAGCAGGATGGCATCGTAATGCGTTTCGGGCGTCCATTTTAGAACATCGGCGGTGACGATCTCGGCCTCCAGCCCAACACGGTCGAGATTTTCGCGCACCCGCGCTGCACGCGCGACCACCTTCTCCACCGCCGTCACCTGCCAACCTGCCGCCGCGAGCTGCATCGTCTTGCCTCCCGGAGCGGCACACAGATCGAGCACCGTCTGGCCATCCCCGGCCCCGAGCACCCTTGCGGGAAGCGAGGCCGCGATGTTCTGCACCCACCACGCGCCCTCGTCAAAGCCTGACAGTTCGGTAATCTTCGCATCGGCGCTCACGCGCACATGGCCGGGGGCGAGGCTGGTGCCCTTCAGTTCATCCACCCAATGCGCAGTCCGTGTGGCATCCTTTAAGGTCAGATCATGCGGCGGCGGCAGCGCCAGCGCGCGGCGCGCGCCATCCACCATGGTTGAGCCCCACGCCGCATCCCAGCGCATTTCAACCGCGTCGGGCAGCATCGGCACGCTGCGCAATTGCGCGGACGAGCGCGACAACGTGCCGAACACGCCATGCACCAACTTCTTCGGCCCGCCCTCCACCAGCGGGAGCGCGGTCGCGATGGCGGCGTGCGGCGGCGTCCCAAGGCACAGCGTTTGCGTCAGTGCGATCCGCAGCACCATCCGTGCCTTCGCATCGTCGGGGAGGCGCTGCTTGGTCGCTCCATCAATCAGCGCATCGAGATCGGGCAGGCGACGCAGCGCCTCTGACGCGATCGCGTGAGCGAGACCTCGATCAGCAGGGTTATCGAGCCACTGACACGCGCTCGCCAGCGCATTCTCCAGCGCCTGCCCGCGCCGCAGCACGGCATCGAGAAGCTTGAGCGCGGCGCGGCGCGCAGGAAGGCCGGGAATATCTGTCATCTGAGCGCGTTAGTGCGCGTTGGCGATAAAGGGAAGCTGTGCTAGGGTGCGCGGATGTCATCCAATCGCCCCGCCCACCTAAAGCCCCCAGCGCATCTGAGCAAAAATCCACCGGTGCCCAAGCCTCAACCGCTTGTGCGCGCACCAGAACCTGATCCCGAGCGCCTCGACCCGGTGCGCTATGGCGATTGGGAAATCAGCGGCATCGCGGTGGATTTTTAGCGGCGCACCCCACATGTCCGACGGCACCGCCACAATTCATCTTTTTAGACCGAAACTGGCAACGGTGCTCAGCGAAGGGTATCGGCTGACCGATTTTCACCACGACATAATCGCGGGACTAACGGTGGCGATAGTGGCTCTGCCGCTGTCGATGGCGATTGCCGTCGGCTCGGGCGTATCGCCCGACCGTGGACTGTATACCGCAATTATTGGTGGCTTTATCGTGTCGTTGCTCAGCGGCAGCCGTTACCAGATCGGCGGTCCTGCGGGCGCGTTTATTGTTCTGGTTGCGGTGACTGTTGGCAAATATGGCATGAACGGGCTGTTGCTCACCGTCATGTTGTCGGGCGCAATGCTGACGATCGCCAGCCTCTTACGGCTCGGCACGCTCATCCGCCATATCCCGCACGCCGTCACGGTTGGTTTCACGGCTGGGATTGCAGCGACAATAGTGGCCAGCCAGCTCAAAGACTTGGGCGGCCTGCGGTTGCTGGCCCCCGAACCGGGGCCGTTGATCCCCAAAATCGGTGTTCTTGCCCATTCTCTGGCAACGCTCAACCCGGCTGCGCTGACGTTGGGGCTGGCGACGACTGCGATCATCTTTGGGTTAAAACGTGCGCGCCCGGTCTGGCCCGGCATGCTTATCGCGCTTGTTTTGGTTTCGTGCGCGGCGGCACTGCTGCACCTGCCGATTGAAACCATCGGCAGCCGGTTCGGCGGGGTGCCCCACACGTTGCTCTGGCCGCGCTTCCCAGACATCACCGGAAAATTGCTCTGGCAAATCGCGCCATCGGCGTTTTCGTTCACGCTGTTGGGCGGTGTCGAGAGCTTGCTCTCGGCCAAGGTCGCCGATGGGATGAGCGGGCGCAAGCATCGCCCCAATATGGAGTTGCTCGCGCAAGGTCTGGCCAATATCGCGTCGGCCTTATTCGGCGGCATCAGCGTGACCGGGACGATTGCCCGCACCGCAACAAACATCCGCGCCGGTGGTCGAAGCCCGATCGCTGGCCTGATGCACGCGTTGTTCTTGCTGATGTTCATGCTGATTGCGTCGCCGCTCGCCAGTTACATCCCGCTGTCTGCGCTCGCCGGCGTTCTGTTGTTCGTATCTTGGAACATGATTGAAAAGCACGAAATTGCGCATCTGCTCGGCGACTGGCATCGCGCGCTCGTGTTGCTGGCGACGTTTGCGCTCACGATCATTTACGATTTAACGATGGGCATTATCGGGGGATGCGTGCTCGCGATTCTTTTTGCCTTGGCGAAGCGCGCTGGCCCCGAGAACGGGCACGTCACTCGGCCTTGAGCGGTCGCGCCAACAGCTCAGCCATGACCGTGCCGATTTTGGCCGTGCCGCTCAGCAGCGCGCACACCGCATCGACAACCGGCATCTCGACATTGAGCGCACGCGCCGCTTTTTGGAGCACGGGGGCGGTAAAGGCACCTTCAGCCACTGAAGTCTTCGCGTCGAGCACGTCGACCGCCCGCCGCCCCTCGCCCAACGCAACCCCCAGCGCGAAGTTGCGCGATTGGGTGGAGGAACACGTAAGCACCA
>Ga0209067_10001348_pt1 | contig 15209 bp, 13 predicted proteins | sample ColStrG_CSR_2013_FD_187199 | JGI IMG/M metagenome (GOLD analysis project Ga0209067, IMG submission 187199) | Freshwater sediment microbial communities in response to fracking from Pennsylvania, USA - Cold Stream Run_MetaG_CSR_2013 (SPAdes)... | ecosystem: Environmental > Aquatic > Freshwater >...
GGTGTGTCGAGCAGGTGATTGCTCAGGCCGTGAAACCCATCTTCAATTTTTGAATTACCGGCTCGATAGTTTGAAAAATAAAAGAGCGCATCGGCGGTGCCAACGACAAGGTTGAAGCCGTTGTACGCGGCCGCTTCTTTTTCAATTTCTCGCAGATACGATTCAGGCGACATGGTGCCCAACAAAAAGTTGGTGACCAAGTGTCCTCGCGAGGGCGCGTTTGGCCGAATTTTTTGGAGGTCGCGATAATTGGTGATCATGGCAATGCGTCCCGTTCGGCTCATGGCCATCCAGGTGCCGCAGGTGCCATCGGTCTTGATGGCTTCGAGGTCGCGCCCCCCGACAATTAAGGGATGTTCCGGCCACCAGGTGGCCGCGGCGGTCTTTCGCGCATAAAATTCGTCGCGATTGGCGGCCACGATCAGCTTGTAGCGCGGGTGTTGACGAACAGAAAAAAAGATCAGGCACATGGCGGCACAGTTTTACCTCCCCGTAAAAAACGTTGGATGTTTTTTTGTAAAGGTAGTGGCTTGCTGATAAAGATAAGCTACCTCAAGCATGGGGCCTTCATCGTACAAATTGCCCAGCAACGTGAAAGAGGTTGGATGCCCCTTGAAGTCCCATCCATTTGGAATGGAAATGGCTGGATGCCCTGTCAGGTTGGTGGTCAGCAGCACATTTTTGCCATCGGTCGGCGATACCACAAAGTCGTAGTCTTTCATGAGCGCGTTGAATTTTTCAATCAGTACGCTGCGATACCGGTTCGCCTGCAGATACTCGACGGCAGAAATGAACCGCGACTGACGCAGCGAATTGGCACGTGATTCTTTGTTTTGCTCGCCCAGCAGGCGATCGCGGTGGCTGCGCACCAGGTCGTCGAAAAATGCGCCTGCTTCCGCCCGGAGAATAATGTCGAACACTTCAAAGGGAATAGAGTCGGGCATGGTGATGGCATGCAGGTCGGCGCCTAGATCGCGCAGGACCTTCAGGCTGAGTGAATCATTCTTCTTACGTCGTGTGGTGTCTTTTTTATCGAACAGTTTTTTGAAATAGCCGATCTTATAATTTTTCAGATTCGCCGGTGGAGCAAAGCCAAAGGCGTAGTCCACGACGGCGCGGTCTTTTTCACGTTCATTCTTTCCTTTGATGAAGGGGAATACCAGCGCGCAATCCTGCGCTGTGCGGCAGATCGGTCCCGCTTTGTCCATCGACCACGACAGCGTCATACATCCGGTGCGGCTCACACTTCCAAACGTGGGCCGTAGTCCCGTTACCCCGCATCGCGAAGAGGGTGCCACAATCGACCCGAGCGTTTCGGTGCCGATGGAAAATGCCACCAGGCCAGCGCCCATGGCCGAGGCCGGTCCCGCCGACGATCCGCTCGCACCCTGTTTCAAATCCCAGGGATTTTTGGTGCGGCCACCAAACCACACATCTCCACGGGCCAAAGCTCCCGATGTCAATTTCGCCACCAATATGGCGCCGGCCTCCTCCAGTCGCTTGACGACTGCCGCCGTTTCGTTGATCAACTGATCCCGGTAAGGCTCTGCTCCCCAGGTAGTTTTATAGCCGGGTACAGAAAAAAGATCTTTGATTCCGTAAGGGATGCCATGCAGCACGCCTTTATAGTTTCCAGAAGCAATTTCGCGGTCGGCACGGGCTGCCTGGGCGCGCGCCAGAGAGTCGGTAATGGTAACAGCGGCCTGCAGCGTGTCGTTGAATTTTTTCAGTCGCGCCAAGTAAATTTCCGTGAGGCGGGTAGCCGTGATTTGCTTTGACTTCAGCAGCGTACTCAACTCGGCGACTGACAAAAACGCGATTGCTTCGTCGGTGGCCGGCACTTCGAGCGCGGTGGGAAGGTGCCAATCGGATTCAGTACCCCGGGATTTGACTTGAAACTGTGCTGGCCTGGGGTCAAAGTAGAGCGCCGGCGCCACGCTATTGGCCACCGTTTTTTTTCGCATGCTGTCAATCCCTTTGCGGTTGTCTTCCAGGTAGCCCAGCAGTGTGCGCAGTTCCGAATTTGAAAAATCGAGGTCGTTTAGTTTTTGTGCTGCTTTGGCATCGCGCATGCGAATTTTGTGCGGTGCGCACTGGCACACCATCCCGGCCAGCAGCACCATCCAGACTATTTTACTGACGCGCCCCATTGCATGGCGACTTACACGCGGACCACGCCCAGTCCGGGTTGATCAGAACAAGTCATCACGCCATCTTTCAAGATGAATCCGCCCTTCACGACATCGCGGGCCAGGTCGAGGCTACCGTCCAGATCGATGTATTTGGTATTGGCACAAGCAAAAGCAGTGTGCAAGGCGGCCGTTATGCTAACGATGCTTTCGTCATTGCAACCCCAGAAAAGGTCGATGCCTTCGTGCGCACCAATGTCGGCGATTTTCAGCGCCTGGCTGATGCCGCCACATTTCATGAGTTTGATATTAAAGATCCCCGACGCCCGCGGCGGTGTCACCAGGGTCATGGCGCTGGCCGGTGTGAGGAGCGATTCATCGGCCGCCAGGATTTGACGAATGTGGTCGGGTAATTTTTTGGTGGCATCAATTTCTTTCGCTGGCAGCGGCTGCTCAATCAGCTCCACCTGGAGGTGTTTGGTTTTTTCATAGAACGTGATGGTTTTCTCCGCCGTGTAGCCTTGGTTGGCGTCAATGCGGATGACAAACTTATTGCCGAATTTTTCGCGCAGCTTCGTTACCCGTTCAATGTCTTCGTCCAAGTCAATCCCCAATTTTACTTTTAATACCTTAAAGCCACGGTCACCGTATTCTTGTGCTTCTTTCAAAGTTTCTTCCACGTTTTTGATGCCAATGGTGTTGGAAGTGGGGAGCGCATAAATTTTTTGCCCGAGGTACTTCACTAACGGCACGTCCAAGAATTTAGTGAACGCATCGTAGAGGGCGATGTCCAGCGCGGCGCGGGCGGCAGGGTTTTTTGGAAATTTTTGCCATACGTCAAACGTGTGCGCGTTGAGTTCGCGAATGTCGCGGCCAACCAAAAACGCAATATTGTTTTCGTGCAATGCGGCTGCACACTGTTCAAATGTTTCGCCAGTCACATATTCGCTCGGACTCCCCGCGCCGATGCCGGTGATGCCATTTTCGAGTGTGATCTCTACAAATGCATTGTTGACCTCATCCACCGTTTTGAATGCGATGGTGTAAGGCTTAGTGTTGCCCAGATCGGCTGTCCAGGATTTGATCGATTTGATTTTCATAAGCGGGGGTTGAGGAAATTTACAAGTTACAGATCGGTCGTCACTTCGATTTTTGTTTTGACTGACGGATGAGGTTCGCGAAAATGGGCACCAGCCTCTCGACACCGTCTTCCAGGGGAAGGATGGCGGGGATGCCCAAGTCTTTCTCCTGGTTGGCGGCCCAATCGCGTGCGTCGGCTTCCGCCATCTTCATCGTGTTGACGGTGACGGCCAGTGTGGGGGCGCCGTATGTTTGGATCAAACTGATTTCATCTTTCACCGCCGGAATGTTGTCTTTGTAGCGCTCCATGCCTTTGTATTTTTTGCGCGCGGGGTTGTGCTGCAACACCACACCGTTGGCTTCGGCGCTGATGAGCCACTCCGACCCAGCGGGACCGCTCGGGTTGCGCAAGCTCGACTGGCCTTCGATAAAAATAATATCGGGCTTCGCCTCTTTCCAGCATTGCACGATGGCGTGCTCCATTTCGCCGGAGATAAAATCATTCAAGGTGCTGTCGAAGATGAAGCCATACTTGGCCCCCTGCATCCAGCCCGTTTGTCCAGTGTAGATCATTTCGGCTTTGAACCCCGCCTGTTGCATCGCCTGTACCAAAAACCGCGTGGTCGTTCGCTTGCCCAGCGCACAGTCCGTGCCCAGCACGGCGATCTTTGGACACCGTACCTGGCTGATGGCGCCCGACCAAAAATGCAGGTCTTTAAATTTCTTAGGCTTGCGCACGTCAATGATCTTTACCTTTTTCTTTTTGGCCAGCGCCACCAGGTCGGCATGGTCAGATACGTAGTCGTGCAGTCCGTTGACAATGCTGTAGCCGAGGCCGATTGCTTCGCGCAACATCGTTCGCAATTCGGCTGGCAATACGCCACCTTTGGTAGCGACGCCGATGATGCAGTATTTTGCTTTCTTTTTCGATTGGGTACCGAAAGATTTCAAGGAGGCGTATACGGGGATGTTCCGTTTGCGCCCGTCAAGTACTTCGCCGGCATCTTTGCCGGGATATTTTTTGTCGATGACGCCGACGATATTAAAGCGTTCGGTGCCGCGGATCAATCCGTGCGCGGTCTTGGCATTGTCGGTGTCCAGAAAGCTGGAGGTGATAACGATTGCGTTGCTGGCCATGCGGTAAAGGAAAGTTTAAGTTGTCAAATTGGCTGAAAATCAATTCACGCGCAACTGTTTATTGATTGTAGGTGAATATAAATTCGGACAAATCCGGCTTGCGCGGACGATGGCGTTTTTTCTCGTATCCATAAATGGTCTTGCCCAGCGCGCGCATGAATGGGTAACCGATCTCGCGGTAAGCATATTTTCCATCGTTGTAGATGCCATCGGTGTTGGTGTTGATGACCGCCGACAACATGAATTCCACGCCGTGCACCGGGTCCATGAAGTAGGCGTTGTCAATCAGGTAGCCGTAGGCGTCGCCCACCTTATTGAAGATGCGCAAGCCCATTGGCAACGGTCGACGGGTGTCGGCATATCCCAGGAATTTGCAGTAGGCGTCGGTATAATTGGGGTCTTTGTAGTAAGCTGGATATCGCGCTTCCCGCGGCAATTCCGACATGTATTGCATCACAAACTTCCGCTCGCTGTCAGGAATCTGGAAGCGCCGCTCCTGCGCCACGGATTGCGGAAATAAAATGGCTTTGAGAATCTCCTGCTGCTCCTGCAGCGGGTAATCATTCTTGTAGGTGAAATCAAACGGGTGCTTCACTAATTGGCCGTCATTTTTCAGGTAGCCGATGCCTTTGAAAACCTGCCGCCGCGGTCTGATCGAATCCGGATTGACCAACATTGGCTGTGCATAAATGACTGAATCGTGGCGTAAAAATCTAATAGGCTCGGTGTGCCGGTTTTGATCGGGCGTCAACGGACGCTCCAGTCGGTGCAGAATGTGCATGCGATAGCCTTTGGCCCGAAGGCGGTCGTTTGCCTCGCGCTGCCCCACCCATTCGTAGAGGCGATTGTAGGCGTCGTTGTCGCTGACCAAAAGAATTTTTTTGGCGTAATGCGCCACCGATGGGAGGCCGTTTGCCGCCGTTGTGTCTCGCCGCACGGCATGTTGCCCTGCGTAGGCGCTGTCGCTGAGCATGGGTGTATACTTGTCGAGGCCCGGGACCTTCAGCCGATTCATCTTTTCCAGTGCCAGCAATACCATGGGCAATTTCACCGTGCTGGCAGGATAAAAATAGTGCGTGGAGTCTACCTGATAATAAAACGATCGGAAGTGCGGATGGTTGGCGGAGTCGCGGTCGATTTGGGTATAGATGATCTGGATTTCAAGTGAATCTTTCTGTTTTTGGATGGTGCGGAATGCGCGGGGATGTTGTCGCATGAGCCGGTCGACCAACGTGGTGTCTTCCACCAGTTGCCTGGAGCACGAGATCGCCGTCCATCCGAGAATTACAAGCCCAAATATTTTTTTCATTCTCCACAAATTAACTTCATGTAACTTTGATTTTTTCATCGCACAGACAATAATATTTTGTACATGGTCAGGCTTTGTTTTTCGATCTGTCTTTTGTTTTCCGCCCTGACGGCCTTTTCGCAGACGCATTCTGCGCATTGGGTTGACAGTGTTTTCAAGACCCTCGGACGCGACGAAAAGATCGGTCAACTTTTTGTAAAGCGCATCACCTCTTATCAAAAGCCGGCAGACGTGCCGGCCCTTCTCAATGAGGTGCGACTTGGGCACGTAGGCGCCTTGCTCATCGAGCGCAGTGGCCCATTAGGCTATGCCCGCCTTCTGAATAGACTTCAAAGTCAGGCAAAAATCCCTTTGCTGGTTGGCGCTGGTGTGGCTGGCATCGCGTCTACATCGTACGACAGCTTGCAGGTTTTTTATGATTCTGCCGTTTGGTTGGCGGCAGGTCGCGACAGCCTGGCGCACGTGATGCAACACATCCGAACCGAACAACAGAAATTACTGGGGATTCATTCCGCTTGGTCTTCACCGTTCGACTCGCTCAGCGCAATCAGAATCGTTGCGTTACCGGCCATCACCTCACGTAAGCAAGATGTTGAACTTCGCAAGTTGGTGTCGTCGGGTGGTTGGTTGTTGTCGGCACCATCAGCGGAAGCGGCCATCCGGGCCATTGCTCGCCTGATGCGCACCGACAAGTTATTGGCCGACCAAGTCGATCAAACGGTGAAGAGAATCCTCGCCGCAAAATATGCTGCCGGCCTTGACCATGCGCAAACTCTCAATACCGATAACCTAATGCACAAATTGCAGCCACGTGAAATCGATTGGCTGATGCAAACTCTGGCCGAACGAGCGGTGACGGTGCTCCAAAATAATGATGGCACATTGCCGGTGCGCCAGCTCAACAATGGAAATTTTGCCTCCCTGAGTTTGGGCGGCGACGGCCGTCATCCGTTTGCCAATTACCTGTCGCGCTACACACGCTTCACGCACGTGGACCTTACATCTGCGGCCGACACGGCCAGGCAGTATGAAGCATTGCGATTGGCAGACGTGGTCGTAGTGGCGGTCTTTCCTGCCGCGCGGGCATGGCTGAATGCAGTGATACCGTCATTGCTGGAAATGGCAAAAAAAAAGACAGTCATCTTGTGTGATTTTGGTAATGTATCGTCTCTTCGCTCTTTTGAAAATATGCCGGCTGTTGTGGCAACGTTTGCCGATGCGCCTGGCCTTCAACAGGCCGCTGCCGAAGTGATTTTTGGAGCCATTCCTGCGAACGGGAAATCGCCTCTGAAAATATCGGAGCATTGGCCATTGGGAGCAGGTGTATTCACCCCGGCGATTGGTCGGCTGTGCTACACGGTTCCGGAGGCAGCAGGCGTCGACGGCAATATGCTGGAGGACATTGCGCCGATTGCGCGCGAGGCCATTGCGGCAGGCGCTACACCCGGGTGCCAGGTGCTGGTGGCCCGGAAGGGAAAAGTCATTTATCAACAGGCGTTTGGATGGCTGACGTACGGCAAAAATGCGCCGGTAACGAACGAAACCATTTATGATCTGGCGTCGGTGACCAAAGTATCCGCCACCCTTCAGGGCGTGATGTATTTGCAAGAGCAGGGATCCATCGATTTGAATAAAAAAGCTTCCGTGTATTTGCCCGAGTTGAAAGCGTCCAACAAGGAAGATTTTACCCTCAAAGACATTCTCACCCACCAGGCCGGTCTTTGGCCCTATCTGCCATTCTGGTCGGCGACGGTGAAGGACTCTGCTACCTTCAGATCCTACTATGCACGTGAGGCCAGCGAAAAATTTCCCTTTCCCGTGGCCGACCACATGTTTGCCTCGCGCGCCATGAAGGATTCGCTTTGGCGCTGGATCATCAAAGCAAAAATCCGCGAAAATCCTGACCGCCGCAACTACGACTATCGCTATAGCGACATGGGCTTTTATATCATGCAACACCTGAACGAAAAGTTGTTGAGGCAGCCACAAGAGCAGTTCTTGCAATCGCGGATTTATGGACCGCTCGGGGCTACCACCACCGGCTATCTGCCTTTGCAACGATTTGACGCCACGCAGATTGCCCCCACCGAAGACGACACCCTTTTTCGCAAGCGTCTTTTGGTCGGCTACGTGCACGACCAAGGCGCAGCCATGCACGGTGGCATCGCGGGTCACGCGGGTCTTTTCAGCAATGCAAATGACTTGGCCAAGCTGGGGCAAATGTGGCTCAACCAGGGTGCCTATGGAGGCATCCGATACTTCAAGCCTGAAACGCTGGCTCTTTTCACCGCGCGCCAATACGAAGACAGCCGGCGCGGCCTGGGCTGGGACAAGCCGGTGCTGAACGACGCGTCGAGCCCGACCACGTGGTTTGCTTCTGCCCAAACATTTGGGCACACTGGGTTTACAGGAACTTGCATTTGGGTAGATCCGGCGTTTGATTTGGTGTATATCTTTTTATCCAACCGGGTCCATCCCGACATGAACAACACACGCTTGCTCAACGCCAACATCCGCCCCCGCATCCAAGAAGTCATATACAAGGCCATTTTTGAGTATTGCAAAAATCATGCGCCGGTTGAAACCAATTAGGCTTAAATAGAGTTAAACAGAAAACCTGAATACTGTGGAAAAAATGAAAATCGGCATTGTTTGTTACCCTACTTTCGGCGGCAGCGGCGTGGTGGCCACCGAGCTGGGGAAGGCATTGGCCAAAAAAGGTCATCCGGTTCATTTTATTACCTACAACCAACCCAGCCGCCTCGACTTTCTCAGCGAGAATCTATTTTACCATGAGGTGGAATTCCGTTCGTACCCGCTCTTTGAATACCCGCCATACGAATTGGCGTTGGCCAGTAAAATGGTGAGCGTGGTCAAAAACGAAAAGCTTGACCTGCTCCACGTTCACTATGCCATTCCGCATGCGTCGGCCGCCTATATGGCTAAGCAGATTTTAAAAAGCCAGGGCATCCACGTGCCGGTGATCACCACCCTGCACGGCACAGACATCACCTTGGTGGGGCGCGATGCATCATATGAACCTGTTGTCACTTTTAGTATCAATCAATCCGATGGCGTCACCTCGGTGTCGCGCGATTTGAAAAAAGAGACCTACGAATTTTTTGATATCCAAAAGCACATCGAAGTCATCCCGAACTTTATCGATCTTGAGAAGTTTAAAAAGCAAAAAAAGGATCATTTCAAAAAGGCAATTTGCCCTGACGGAGAGGCGCTGGTGGTGCATACCTCGAATTTCCGCAAGGTGAAGCGGGTGCCGGATGTTATCTCCACCTTTTACAACATTCGCAAAGAAATTCCGGCCAAGTTGCTCATGATTGGCGACGGCCCGGAACGCACCCACGCCGAACAGCAATGCCGGGAACTGGGAGTAGAAAATGACGTGCGGTTTTTGGGAAAACTGGAAGCAGTAGAGGAAGTGTTGTCGGTGGCAGATTTATTTTTGATGCCGTCTGAAAAGGAAAGCTTTGGCTTGGCAGCATTGGAGGCTATGGCATGCGAGATACCGGTGATTAGCTCCAACACTGGCGGGCTGCCAGAACTGCAACTGCAAGGTATAACGGGCTTCATGAGCAATGTTGGTGACGTTGAAGACATGACGCGCAAGGCGCTATTCATTCTAGATAAAAACAACCTTCCGGGTTTTAAAGCCAATGCGCTTCGCCGGGCAAAGGAATTCGACATCACCCATATCCTGCCGCTGTACGAAATCTTTTACCGGCAGGTGCTTGAAAGCAGCGCTGTCAAAGAGCCAGCTTAAACTTTTTGACAGCCGTTCTGTCTAATCTTAAATTGTTTTTATTGTTAATTTTGTTCAACAATCGAATAAGCCATGAAACCACAAAATCAAGGAACAAAACGTTTGTTTGAAAATCCGGTCTTGGAAAAGTTGACCCGCACGCACATTTCCATTCCGCTGATCATCTTTTTTGTCTACGCCGTCACCTTGTTATATTGGAGTGTGACGCACACGCGGTTGTCGATGGGTATTACTGTTGGCATGTTCTTCCTTGGTGCGCTGGTGTGGACGCTGATGGAATATTTTATTCACCGGTATATTTTTCATATGCGCACGCAGTCGGAGCAGCGGGTGAAACTGCAATACACACTCCATGGCGTACACCATGAATTTCCTAAAGACAAGGAACGCCTGGCCATGCCTCCAGTGGTGAGCATCACCATTGCCACACTGCTGCTGTTTTTTTTCAGGATGATTCTGGGCGACCTGGTTTTTTCGTTTTTGCCGGGATTTCTGGTGGGATATGCGTCATACCTGTCCGTCCACTACATGATTCACTCGTTTCAGCCGCCGCGGAATTTTTTGAAAATTCTGTGGGTCAATCACAGCATTCACCATTATAAGAACGGTGAGATTGTGTTTGGCGTCTCGTCGCCGTTGTGGGATTACGTGTTTGGGACAATGAATCACTCCAAAACCGCCGCTGGCGCCTAGGGGCGATCACTTCAACAATCAAATGTTGGCATGCCTGATCGGCTTGGCAGCCGGCACACGTGCGTAGGTCGGGCAGGTGTACGTAGAACAGGCGCTCACCGCCAAGGAACCTGCTAAAATTAAAGTAAAGACGTATTTTTTCATGATCATTCTGTAGATGCTCTTTAAATAGACGGGCATTTGATTATTTTATTGTTTGCCGAGTAGAATTCATGTGGGTTTGAGGTCAGTCAATGTTGAAAACGCTAATTTTTTTGGTTTCTGAACATTATCGACCGATTATTGGTTTAACTTGAAGATCAGAATTTATGCTCGGCCACCGTTTTTCAAAATATTCGCCACCTCCGGAAGACGGCAAGTCCGATTTCGAAAAACTCCTCAAAGTTTTTATGCAATTGCTGCTGATCACTTCTGGTGATGTAGCGGAGGCTCTGCAATGGCTGACGGAAGTCGACAAGCAGTATGGGCTTACCAATAAAAATTATGGCATTGGCGATTTTATCGAGGACTTGAAAAAAAACGGGTACATCTCCGAGGATGGACCCGACGGTCAGTTTAAACTCAAGCCCAAGACCGAGCAAAATCTCCGTCAATCGGCGCTGGAAGAAATTTTCGGCAAATTAAAAAAATCGAAGCCAGGCGGTCATGCCACCCATCACAACGGGCGCGGCGACGAACCAACCACGGACCGGCGCGATTACGAATTCGGCGATACGCTGGAACAAATTTCCATGACCGACTCGCTGCGCAATGCGCAAATCAACCATGGTCTCGAAGAGTTTTTTATGACCGAGGAGGATCTGGAGATCACGGAAAACGAATCCAAATCGCAGACATCAACGGTCCTCATGATCGACATTTCGCACTCCATGATTTTGTATGGCGAAGACCGCATCACGCCTGCAAAAAAAGTGGCGATGGCGCTTTCCGAATTGATCACCACCAAATACCCAAAGGACACCCTCGACATTCTGGTGTTCGGCGACGATGCCTGGCAAATTGAAATCAAAGACTTGCCCTACTTGCAGGTTGGACCTTACCACACGAACACCGTCGCAGGGCTGGAGTTGGCCATGGGAATTTTGCGCCGTAAGAAAAATGCCAACAAGCAGATTTTCATGATCACGGATGGCAAGCCCACGTGCATCAAGCAAGGCATCAAATATTATAAAAACAGCTTTGGTCTCGATCAAAAAATTCTGAACAAAACCCTCGACCTCGCCGTGCAGTTGCGCAAGATCAAAATACCGGTCACTACATTTATGATTGCTACCGACCCGTATCTCAAGGCCTTTGTGCGGGAGTTCACGAAAGCAAACAATGGAAATGCTTACTACAGCAGTTTGCAAGGTCTGGGCAATCTGGTCTTTGAAGACTTCAAACGAAACCGAACAAAAAATTTATAACCACCTACGGCGCCGGTCATGCACTGATTGTGTTGCCCTGAAATCAATGGCATGAAAGATCACTTGAAAATAAAAAACCTCGGCCAACTGAAGGCGGCGGGCTATCAATTTAAGACCATCAAAGACGAACTCCGCCAAAATCTGATGGCGCGGCTGAAAAACAAGGAAAATGTTTTTGAGGGAATTTGGGGCTACGAAGAGACAGTCATACCGGACCTCGAGCGGGCAATTCTGGCCGGACACGATGTGAATTTGCTCGGCCTGCGCGGGCAGGCAAAGACGCGCCTGGCCCGACTGATGGTTCACCTGCTGGACGAATACATTCCGGTGATCGAAGGCTCGGAGTTGAACGACGATCCCCTTCACCCAATTTCGCGCTTTGGCATGGACCGTAAAAATGAGTTGGGCGACGAGATGCCAGTAGCCTGGCTCCACCGCGATGACCGTTACACTGAAAAGCTCGCCACACCCGATGTTTCCATTGCCGACTTGATTGGCGATGTAGATCCCATTAAGGCCGCTGCGTTGAAGTTGCCCTACTCTGATGAGCGGGTGATTCATTTCGGCCTGATTCCGCGCTCCCACCGATGTATTTTTGTCATCAACGAGTTGCCCGATTTGCAGGCAAGGATTCAGGTGGCCTTGTTTAATATCTTGCAGGAAGGCGATATTCAAATTCGTGGCTTTAAGCTTCGGCTGCCACTGGAAATTCAATTTGTATTTACTGCCAACCCGGAAGACTACACCAACCGCGGCAGCATCGTTACGCCGTTAAAGGACCGCATCGACAGTCAGATCATCACCCACTATCCCAAGACGCTGGAGATCGGCAAGCGCATTACCCAGCAGGAAGCACGCATTCGCGCCGAGCAGGAAAAATCTGTGACGTCGGCTGAAATTGCAAAAGACATTGTCGAGCAAATCGCCTTTGAAGCACGCAAAAGCGAATATGTCGACGCCAAAAGCGGGGTGTCAGCACGTTTAACCATCTCCGCCTACGAAAACCTGATTGCCGCAGCTGAGCGTCGGAGCATCATCAACGGAGAAAAGAACACCTTCGTCCGTGTGTCTGATTTTGCAGGCGTGATCCCCTCCATTACCGGCAAGGTGGAACTCGTATACGAAGGCCAGCAGGAAGGCCCCGGAATCGTTGCGCAAAATTTACTAGGCAAGGCCCTCCGCACGCAGTTTTTGAATTATTTCCCCGACCCTGAGAAATACAGAAAGCAAAAGGAAAAAAGCCCTTACCGGAAAATTACGCAGTGGTTTGGCGACGGTCACACCGTGGACCTGTTGCACGACCTGAGCAACGTACAATATGAGAATGCCCTGAAATCAGTGCCGGGGTTGGTGGACCTGGTGAATGAATTTCAAAAAGGACAGCCGGCATCCCTGAAATTGTTTCTCATGGAGTTTGCCCTGCACGGACTAGCCGAATACAGCCTCATCAGCAAGCACACCCTCACCTCGGGCCATCAGTTCAAAGACTTATTGAGCAGCATGTTCAGTTTGCCCACCGAAGACGCAGCAGGCGATGAAGAAGACGGCCCATTCGGCAACGATAAACTTTAACACCGACGAAGTTCATCAATTGCGTCGCTTGGTCGGCGAGGGCGAAGGGCATCAACTGGAATTCAAACGCAAGGCGTCGCATCCCGAAAAAATAGTGCGGGAGATGATTGCCTTCGCCAACACCGAAGGTGGCACCCTGCTCATTGGCGTGGACGACGATGGCACACTTACGGGCGTCAAATATCCGGATGAGGAGTTATTGGCAGTGCGCGAAGCGCTCGCGAAGTATGTTAGGCAGCCGCTGCTGTTCAACGATTCGTTGATTCAATTGTCAGAAAACCGTTTCGTCTTGCGATTGGACATTTCGCCCAATTACAAGCGGCCAATTTTGTTCTGGACCAGCCCGCGTACCAACGAAAGCTACGTGCGCGTGAAAGACATGAGCGTGAAAGCCAGCGACGAGATGATCGAAATCATTCGACGAAAGCGACTGAAAAAAGACATCCGGTTTTATTTTGCTGAGCACGAACTGGCTTTGATGAAATACCTGGATCAATTTCCTTTCATCACGTTGCGCGATTTTCAAAAACTGACCGGCTTGAATCAATACGCTGCTTCCCGAAAATTGATTTTGCTCGTCCTGGCCAATGTGCTGAAAATTACGGCCACCGAAAAAGGCGACTTGTACTCGCGCCTCTGAACTTACCGCAGCACCATCACCACAGCAGCGACCAACGTCATGCCGACGATAAACCACCGGTAAATTTTGTCACTCATTTTTTTCACCAGGGCAATACCCAGGTAGGCGCCGAGAATAATGGCCGGCGTGAGGGCCAGCGCAAATATCCATGAATCAGTGTGCAAGGTATGCCAGCCCCATATATGAAACGGAACCTTAAACCAGTTGATCACCAAAAAGAACCACGCTGCTGTGCCGATGAAGTTGTTTTTGGGCAACTTCATACTTAAAAAATAGACGGCCATGACGGTGCCCGCTAGATTGCCGATCATGGACGTGAATCCACCTAAGAAGCCAGCCGCTACGCCAAAATAGCGATGATCTGGAATTTTTTCGCGTCCACCCAATTCCATCCACACCATGATGACCAAACTACCAACGATCGTGATCGCCATGATGGCCCGAAAGACATCGTCGCTGATCCAGTTGCCGGCGAGACTGCCGGCCACCACGCCGAGCGCGGCAGCAGGAAACAAAATTTTAAGGTGCTTGAAAGACGCATGGCGATGATAGTACCACACGCCAAAGACGTCGGCGACCAGCAACATCGGCAGCATGAGTCCGCTGGAGGGTTTGCCGCCAAAAGCGATGGCCAACAACGGCACCGATAGCATTCCGGCTCCATGCACGCCCGTCTTTGCCATGCCTAGCAACACTGCGACCAGCACAGCCAAGGCTACACTTTCTGCATTTAAGGCGCTCAACATCTGGCTGCTCATTCAGGCGATCAGGACGGTTCGGTCAAAGCTAATTAAATATCGCCGCCCGACTCAAAATGACCGAAATAAAATCCAAGCGACTCAGGAAGCCTGACGCACCTCCCGGAGGGCGTGGATGTATTTGTGTATCACAATATTTTCGTCGTATTCCTGCTCGACCAGGCGGCGGGCGTTCTGACCAAACGTCCGGAGCTGCGCGTCATTCAGGGTCAGCATTTTTTCCATTTTGTCGGCGAGGTCTTCCGCGTCCTTGAGGTTGCAAAGAAATCCGTTGTAGTCCGGTCGCACCACCTGATGGCAGCCGGGGACGTCAGTGGCAATCATGGGTTTACCAGAACTCGCAGCTTCCAGCAGGGCACGGGGCGTTCCTTCACGGTAGGAGGGGAGCACCACGCAGTCCGCGGCAGCAATGACGGGTCGGACATCGTGGGCCGTGCCGAGGTATTCAATCAACCCCGACTGGACCCATTCATCGATGACGGCGTTTTGGATGCCACGTTTATGCTCGGGGTCTCTGTTGCCCAGAATTTGAAACCGTGCGGCAATGCCCTTTGACTTTAATATCTTGACCGCCTGAACATACTCCATCACGCCTTTGTCGATAATTAGTCGTGAAATCATCAAAAAGGTAAATCGCGTGTTGCGCCGGAATGCCTTCGGATGAAATCGGGTCAGGTCAATCCCGGACCCTGGGAGAAGATCTGCCC
>Ga0209067_10001349_pt1 | contig 15199 bp, 10 predicted proteins | sample ColStrG_CSR_2013_FD_187199 | JGI IMG/M metagenome (GOLD analysis project Ga0209067, IMG submission 187199) | Freshwater sediment microbial communities in response to fracking from Pennsylvania, USA - Cold Stream Run_MetaG_CSR_2013 (SPAdes)... | ecosystem: Environmental > Aquatic > Freshwater >...
AGTTCGATGTGCGCAATGCTGCAACAGCCGGCCGCAATCCTTCGGCCTGCATCGTGTCCAGATCAATACGAAATCGTTGGGCAATAATTTTTTCTTCAGGAGTCAGATAGGTTTGCAAATACTGCTGATAGAGTTCGTTGACCTGATCAATTTCATTTTCAATTTCCGGAATTTTTCTGTCGGTATAGTCGGTGGATTTCAAATCGTGTGCCAAAATAACCAGAAACCAGCTGCGCTGCATCCGCCGTTGAATCTCGGACAGCTGCCACATGGGTACGGTCCGATCCAGGTAGACAGTTCTTAACGAATTATTGGTTTTGTATATACCTGCCAGACCAAACAGCCCGACGATCAACAGCAGGACAGCCATTACCGTGACCAACAAAACCAGTCGATTTGAAGTAGTCAGTCGCTTCACGGCCATCCCCCTTATCGTTGACTGAGCTGGTGCCGGGCCGGATTGGCAGATTTTGCCAAAATCTCGGCCACAGCCTGGAGCAACAGTGGTGACGGCACAGGTTTGATAAACACTTTTTCAATGACGTGTCGTTCCAGTACAGCGTTGTCGATCCCTTCACTGTTGCCGGTGCAAATGATCACGGGCAGATCGTGCCGAATCTGCTGCATCTGCCCGACCAGTTGTATGCCGGTAAAACCTGGCATGGTCTGGTCGGTGATTAACAATCGAACATTTGTCTGATTGGCCTTGAATGCGCTCAAGGCAATGACCGGATCATTGAATATTCTGACGTGATAGCCGCTATCCATTAACAGTTCACCCAGAAATTCAGCGACCGACTTTTCATCATCAACAATCCAGACAGTTTGTCCTTTGCCTTGTTGTTCAGTGGGGGAAATGGAAACAGGTGCGGTCAATTCAGGCGCCGATTTAGCCGGTGAAAACAGCAACTGAAACTGACTTCCGGTTGATGCCAGTGAAGTAACGACAATGTGTCCACCATTTTTGAGCATAATGCCACGCACCATCGCCAGGCCGAGTCCGGTTCCCTTGCCGACATCCTTGGTCGTAAAGAAGGGATCAAACAATCTGCTCATATGCGCCGGGGCGATTCCGGTACCATTGTCGGAGACTTCAATGGACACAAATTTGCCCGTCATGCGCTGGTTGGTAATGGTACAAAGTTGGCCATCGAGTTGCACTTCCCTGATGCGCAGTTCAATACCGCCATGTGACGTGATGGCGTCTCTTGCGTTGATAATCAAATTGACCAGCACCTGATTCAATTCGCCGCGGTCAATCCTGATCAAATGACCAGCTTCCAATTCGGTGACAAGATGAATACTCGAGGGTATCGAAGGGCGCAGCATATCAATGACCTCGTCCACAACGGCGGATGGATCAACGATCCCGCCGTTAGCCGACGGCTGATCCCGGCTGAAGGTCAGCATTTTTGCGATCAGATCGCGCGCTCGTTCGCTGGCTGCGACAATTTCGCGCAGATATTTGTTCAGTTTGCTTTCCTTGTCCTGTGCAAAGCGACTCAATGCCAGATTCGAATAACCCATAATCGACGCCAGAATATTGTTGAAGTCGTGCGCAATACCGCCGGTAAGCTGGCCCAGTGCCTGCATTTTCTGTGAATGCTGCAGCTGACGTTCCAGATCCTGGCGGGTCTCGGTGGAACGTTCCTGTTCAGTGCAGTCACGAACAAATACATAAAACTGGTCCGACTGTTCATCATAGGTGATGGCCACGTCAACCGGCAGCAGATTTCCCTCTTTATTGACATAGTTGGTATGGAAACGGTCATAGCCGGCGCGTTTGATTTTATAGGTGTGGTCTTCAACCCGGTGCAGATCCTCAGCCGGTTTCAGGTCGTGCACGCGCATGGTCAACAATTCGTCTGCGGTATAGCCGGTCATTTTTGACAGGGCCGCATTGACTTCAATAATTTTGTAATCGCTGCCCATTACCCAATAACCATCCAGCGCCGTTTCGAGTACGCGCTTGTGGCGCGCCTTGCTCAAGACGCTCTGGGTGATATTTTCTGACACTGAAATATAGCCGACCACCGGGCCATTTTCGCTTCTGACCGGTGTCACGATGCGGTCCAGATAAACGGTTTCACCTGAGGATTGTGTTATGCATACCTGCCCGCGCCACGCCTCGCCCTGCGCCAGCTTTTCTTTCATCCGCAGTGCAGTGGTGTGATCCGGTGTAAACGCAGGATCGAAAATTGACGTGCCATGCGCGTGTGCCGGGCGTTTCAGTGCCAGCGATGCCCGATTTTGCCAGGTGACCAGTCCAGTGCTATCGGTCATGATGACCGGTGTTTCAGTCGATTCCAGCGCCAGCGATTGCACGCGGAACGATTCATTGATGGCAATGAGTTTTTCAGTCTGATTGGCCAGCAATTCGTATGGCTTGCGGATGCTGAGGATAAACATCGCTTTAAATATTAACCAGTAGGAAAAAATTTTATACACATGGCCCACCAAATTCTGCATATCGCTGCCGACTTTGTAGTGAGCAAAAAATAATTCTTCCACGGCGGTCAGTGCCAGGGCACCAAACATCAGCGCGTAATACGATTCTGTCCCGGTGCGTGCGAATTGATAATATCTGAACGCGGCCAATGCAAATATTCCGAATAACACAAGTTCGAATGCCAATTTTACCGGTGTGGTGCCCGCGCCCTCGACGAACAGGGTCGGCAGTATATCCGGCTCAATCAGAACCAGTGCAGTAAAACCAACGGTATAGGCAACAAATGAGGTGCCAATGATGAAGCGGGTCTGCGCTGTTGGCGTGGATTTTGGAATGAAACTGCCGATCAATACCGCCACTCCGACCGCTGCGCGACTGGCCAGTCCGAATTCTATGGATTTTTGTCCGCCGTTGGCGGTAATGAAATTGGGCATGCCGGTGATGGACATCATGTGCATAAAATTCAATACCGCAGCCGCCAGTAAGGCCGCCGAGATCATTACCTGTGCCGCTGAGCTCTGTTTCGATGGTGTAAACCAGACAGTGCCGAACACCAGAAACGCAACAAGAACGGAGCAAAATTCCAGTACAGTATGCAGCGGCACATACTGAGCCAGTGGCAAATGCAGGGTGTCAAGTGGAACCAATGTGGCGGCAATGCCCAACATGACGGCAATCGTCAGCAGTCTGATCTGACTCCTCAGAAGTCGTTGCCCGTCCTGGCTTTCTGGAAAAGAAAATCCCGCGCTGCTCATGTCAGGTCCTTTTTGCACCAGTCAATGACGCCGGTACTTTGTATCTGATTGAACAGGTGTTGACCGAGATCGTCGTTGCCGGTTTTGGGCAGTTCCAGTGCGGCAGGATTGTTTCGCACGATATCAAGAAAGGTTGCGGTAATTTCGGGATCGCGCCAGCCTCTTGCCACTTCGTCTTCCATGATGTCAATGACTTCTTCCTTGCTGAAGGCGGGTTTGTAGGGCCTCTCATTGGTGAGAGCGTCATAGATGTCGGCAGTCTGAAATATGCGTGCCAGCAGAGGTATGTCAGTTCCCTTGAGTCCGCCAGGATAGCCACTGCCATCCCACCTTTCATGATGATGAAGAATAATGGACTTTGTCAGCCGCATGCTTTGCAGTTCTCCGACTATCTGTGAGCCGATATTGACGTGTTGCTTCATTAAATGCCATTCGGCGTCGTCCAGTTTTCCAGGTTTGAGCAGAATGCTGTCCGGAATGCCGAGTTTGCCGATGTCATGCAAAACGCCGCCGCGTCGCAAAGCCATTAAATTTTCGCCGGACAGACCCAGTGCTTTTCCCAGCACGACGCTGATATGCGAGAGCCGCGTGCAGTGGTCGCCGGTCGTGCCGTCTTTGGCTTCCACCATGCGTGCCAGAGCAAACAGCAATGATTCGGCGCTGTCGAGCTGATCGGTCAACCTTTTGTGATTTGCTGCAGAATTCAGGCGGGCCAGCAGTTCGGTCGGGTCGTAGGGTTTGCGTATGAAATCGTTGGCACCTGCTTCCAGACTTTTCGCGAGATACCCGACATCGGTGTTGCCGGTCACCATCAGGATTGGCAACATGGTCAGACCAAGGCCCTGCCGGATACGCTGGCAGGTTTCATCGCCATCCATATCCGGCAAATGTTTGTCGAGCAACACAACGTCACAGTCGTTCAGGATCAGCATCGACAGCGCCTGTTCGCCTGTGGTGGCTTCCAATACCTGGTAGGCTGGGGAGTCGAGCAGTTCTTTTTCAAGTGCGCGATGCGCCGGATCGTCATCGACGATCAGAACCCTGATTGGACTTGTGTCAGATTGTTCCATGTTTGACTCCCAATTCAGTCGTGTCCGATGCCGATGGTCTGGAGCAGAAGATCGGTATCGATTGGCTTGGCAAAGCATTTTTCAGCGCCGGCTGCCAACAGTTCCGCTTCCCGTTCCGGCGTGAGGTAGCCACTCATGGCTAAAACGCGGATATGATCATTGCCTGGAATTGCCTTGATGCGACTGCACACTTCGACACCTTTAATTCCAGGCATCATCAGATCCAGTAATACGACATCCGGGTGGAATGTATGGACTTTTTGACCGGCATCGAACCCATTTGAAGCCGTGTCGATGATTGTTTTATTATCCAGATCACCCAGCAATTCGCAAAGAAATCCGACCAGAGTCTGGTCATCATCAACGATCAGAATGCGTAACGGCCCGGTATTGCCGGCCGGATTCCAGGTTTTTGCAAAGCGCTCGACCACCTCAGTCCGATAGCGGCGGTGGCCGCCCGGCGTCACTTCTGCTTCCAACAAGCCCTTCTGCGACCAGCTGCGTACCGTAATGGGTGAAACCATCATGCGTTTGGCTACCTCGGCCGGCGTCATGTAATTTTTTACGTCCGAATCTTCGTCCATTTGAGTTCTTCCATTTCTTTGGTTGGGTTGATTATGGTCCGTCGAATTGCGTTTGTAAATGGATTAAATCGATAAAATCAATATTTTATTTAAAATCGGTAAAATCGCTTGACACGATCAAATGGCTATCATAGTATCGATTCGAGCGAATTTAAATCACGGTTTTTGCGGTTATCTTGATAAAAAATGGCAAAAAATGATTGTTTTAAATTCAATTTTTAAGACAAGGCAGCAGTATTCACACTCGCCATTCAATAATGAACATTGGGAGTCAAACATGAAATTCTCGAATTTAAAGACCGGGTTCAGGCTGGGGTTGAGCTTTGCGCTGGTGCTGATGTTGAGTGCAATTATTGGCACATTTTCAATCAGTCGTCTCGCGTTCATTAATAATGCAACCTCAGACATTGCCACAAACTGGTTGGTGGCCACACGTGCTTTGGGGGAGTTTCGTGACGATATCAATTCGATCCGGCGCGCGGAGGCACAACATGTCATGTCGACCAACGATGAGCAATTCTCCCGCTATGAGCAGAGAATCGAACAAACCAGAATCAAAGCAGAGGCGGATCTGGGACGCTATGCCGCCACCGTCACGACCAACGATGAACAGATCCTCCTGAATTCAATCCGTGAACATGAACAGGCCTACTTTGCGGCACAGACTGATTTGTTTAAGGCGTCACGCGCCGCACAGGGATTCAATGAAGAGTTGCGCAAGGTTTATAGCGGAAAATCACTTGAAACGCTGAACGAATTGATGGCGGCGGTTCAGAAAGACGTCGAATTTCAGAGCAAAGGGGCTGATGCGGCGTATCAGTCTTCGCAGGAGCAATATGCATCGGCCCGTGCCTCAATCATCATTTTGCTGTTGTGTGCTGTGGCCACCGGCGCAGTGCTGGCATGGATTATTACCCGTTCAATTACTGATCCGGTAGGGCAGGCAGTCATGCTGGCCGAGGCAGTTGCCGCGGGTGATCTGACCAGCGAGATCCACGTCGAACGACGCGATGAATTCGGTCAGTTGTTATCTGCTTTGATGAAGATGAATAATAATCTGGCCGCAGTGGTATTGAATGTCCGGCGCGGATCCGAAACGGTGGCGACGGCATCCGCCGAGATTTCTGAAGGCAATCTGGATCTGTCGTCGCGTACCGAAGAGCAGGCCAGTTCTCTCGAAGAGACGGCCGCTTCTATGGAAGAACTTTCGTCAACGGTCAAGCAAAACTCGGATAACGCCGGACGCGCCAACCAATTGGCACAAAGCGCCAGCAATGTTGCCAGGCAGGGCGGGGCGGTCGTCACACGGGTTGTTGAAACCATGAAAGGGATCAACGACAGCTCGCACAAGATTGGCGACATCATCAGCGTGATCGACAGTATTGCATTTCAAACCAATATCCTTGCCTTAAACGCGGCCGTTGAAGCGGCACGCGCCGGCGAACAGGGGCGCGGTTTTGCAGTCGTTGCAACCGAAGTCAGAAACCTGGCACACCGCTCTGCGGCCGCTGCGAAAGAAATCAAGGAATTGATTGGCGCCAGTGCCGAACGTGTCGAGCAGGGGACGGTGCTGGTTGACCAGGCTGGGGCGACAATGGCCGAGGTGGTCAGCAGTATCGAACGTGTGGCATCCATCATGATCGAAATCAGCGCCGCCAGCGTGGAACAAAGTCAGGGCGTTGCACAAATTGGTGCAGCCGTGGTCCAGATGGACGAAGTAACCCAGCAAAATGCGGCACTGGTCGAAGAGATGTCAGCGGCGGCGACCGGGCTGGAATTGCAGGCCAAAGAACTGGTTGAATCCGTAGCGGTATTCAAATTAAGCGCAAAGCCCGCTTTGCCCGACAGAGTTTCGGCGGCACGTCGGATACCAAGCAAAAAAGTGAATGCAGGCCAGGTCGGCACAAAAGGCGGATCAATGATGAACAATGCCATGGCATTGTCATTTTCAAACAACTTGGCGTCGGATGAGTGGGAGTCGTTTTAATGACTGCCCTGTGTCTGATCTGACAGGTGCGAAATGATGAACTATTTCATTGGGATTGGCATGGCGGTGTTGTTTTCAGGCGCAGCGGCCAGCACTTCATATGGTGATGAGGGCAACCCATACCCCTACACCGACACAGTTTTGGAAACCACCCATTTTCTGATCGACAAAGAAACGGTCATCCCACTGATGAAATATATCCGCACCAATGATGCGGGTGAGCACGTTACCTGCCAGCAGTACGTCAAATTTAATCATGCCATGACACCGGCAACGCAAGGCAAGGACTTTTTCAAGGTTTATGAATTTTGCCGCTAAGTCTTGCGTTGATTTTGGCACTACCCTGGCAAAAACATGCACGCCGCGGCTACTCCCATTACCGCGGTTGCAATTACACCAAGGGCGATAATCGGCCGGCTCGAGGTGAACTTCCCCATCACCGACTTCTTCGACGCCAGTACGATGACTACGACCATCAGCGGCACGGCGACCACGCCATTGATCACGGCACTCCAAAATAATGCCTTCATCGGGCTGATCGGTGAATACTGGATGACCAGTGCAGCCAGAACACTGACTGCGATGACGCCATAAAACCCGCGCGCCTGACCGACGTTGCGTTCCAGTCCCCATTCCCAGTCCATTGCTTCAGCCATTGCATAGGCAGCCGATCCGGCCAGCACCGGCACGCCGATCAGACCAACCCCAAGTATACCCAGCGCAAATAAAATGTAGGCGAACTCGCCGGCGATCGGACGCAGGGCACTGGCAGCCTGGGCCGCAGTGGTGATGTCGGTGACACCGGCCACATTGAGCGTGACGGCCGTAGCCAGAATGATGAAGTAGGCGGTCAGGTCCGAATACAGCATGCCGCTCCAGGTATCCCAGCGTATCCGCCTTAATTCTTTATCCGCGGCTCCCGGATTCTTCAACAGCGATTTTCCTTGGTGATTGGCCTTCATGTCTTCGACTTCCTCTGACGCCTGCCAGAAGAACAGGTAGGGGCTGATGGTCGTACCAAATATTCCCACGATGACTGCGGCCGATTCGGCGTTGAGTGTGAATGAAGGCCAGACCGTACGCAGTGCAACCTGTGTCCAGGGTACGTGTACCGTGAACAGCACCGCAGCGTAAGCAAGCAATGACAGGGTCAGCCACTTCAGGAAAAAAACATAACGGTGGTACGGGATAAATATCTGCAGCGCCAACGTCGCAAAGACAAAAAACGCCGTCATGACATGGCGATTCAGACCGGAAACCAGTTCGGCCACTTCACCCATGGCAGCCACGTCGGCCGCGATATTCAGGGTGTTTGCCACCAAGAGCAGCGCCACCACCAGCTTCAGCACGATCGGCGGAAAGGTCGCTTTGATGTTGGCAGCGAGTCCCTTGCCGGTCACCCGGCCGATCTGCGCGCACATCGACTGTATGGCGGCCATCAGCGGGTACGCCAACGGCATTGTCCAAAGCATATTCAGACCAAATTGGGCACCGGCCTGGGAGTAGGTTGCGATTCCGCTGGGGTCATCATCGGCGACACCGGTGATGAGACCGGGACCGACATTCGCCAAGGGATGTTCTTTGATCCTGTCCCAATAAGTTTGAAAGGTCCTGGTTTGAATTGGCTCGCTTGCTTTATCCGTTTTGGACTTCATTCAGGTGCCCGATCAATGTGGTAACGTTGTCCGATCCATCTCGGCAGATCATATCCTATCCTGTTGGAAGGGACGTGGTAAAAATTGTTGACACGATGTTTCGGCAGGCTTATAGTGCGCCTGTTTTCATTTTAGGGAGTCCCTTCGTGGGTACTTGTTCAGATAGTAGTTGTTGCCGGACTCATTGGCCTGTGCCGAGTTTGGTCCTGTCGCAGTAAGATCACCGCAAGATTCTCTTGCCATCGTCTTGCTTACGGCAGATGGTGGTATCCCGATAATGAAGTTGTACTTCATTCTCCGCTTCCCCCCAACTACAAATTAATTTTCGTTCATACCCGGCACTGTGCCAGGTAGCTGCGCCTCGTCCTGTCCCTTCGTTTCGGGCCTGCTGACCACGCACTGCCGCGCACTGTTCGGGAAATACAGCATTTTTGGGAGAATACGATGGCGGACCTGCAAACCAACGCCCTGCTCGACAGCGCCCATGCCGGCGATATCCGCGGCGCCTTTGGAACCATCAAACTTGGCGATACAGGGCCACGTTCGGGCCTGTGGGCGCGACTCAAAACCCTATTCGCCATCCTCGGACCCGGTCTGATTGTGATGGTGGGAGACAATGACGCCGGTGCCTTCAGTACTTATGCGCAGGCCGGTCAAAATCATGGCACGGCGCTGCTTTGGACGCTGGTACTGTTGATTCCGGTTTTGTATGTGAATCAGGAAATGGTATTGCGACTCGGTGCGGTTACCGGTGTTGGACACGCACGCCTGATACTGGAACGCTTTGGCAAATTCTGGGGTGCATTCAGCGTGATTGATCTGTTCGTGTTGAATGCACTGACTATCGTCACCGAGTTCATTGGCATCAGTTTGGGGCTGGATTATCTGGGCCTGCCCAAAGTATTGGGTATCGGCGTTGCGGCAATACTGATCATGCTGGCTGCCGGCACCGGCGATTTTCGGCGCTTCGAACGATTTTCGATGGCGCTGGTGGCTGGCAGTCTGGTGTTGATTCCGCTCTTTGTTCTGGTACATCCACCCTTAGGCACGGTGCTGCACGATTTGGTCATTCCGCGCATGCCAACCAATGCGCCGCTGTCTGAAGTGATGCTGCTCATTATCGGTATCGTCGGCACAACGGTTGCACCCTGGCAGCTGTTCTTTCAGCAGAGCTATGTGATCGACAAACGCATCACGCCACGCTTTATTCGCTATGAGCGTGCTGATCTGTTACTGGGAATTGTTTTGGTAATCATCGGCGCAGTGGCGATTATGGCCAGCATGGCACACGTGTTTGAAGGTAGCGCCGAAGCCGGAAAATTTGTCGATGCCGGTGCCGTTGCTGTCGCACTGGAAAAATATTGCGGACGATTGCCTGGAGTCTTATTTGCGATTGGTCTGATCGATGCCAGCATTATCGGTGCGGCGGCGATTTCTCTGTCGAGCGCCTATGCAATTGGCGATGTGTTGTCGCTGAAACATTCCCTGCATCGCAAACCGGGGGAAGCAAAAGGGTTTTATGCGGTGTATTGCGCACTGATTCTGGTTTCTGCCGCACTGGTCGCGCTGCCCGGTGTGCCGTTGGGTTTGCTGACCAACGCCGTGCAGACGCTGGCCGGCATTTTGCTGCCGAGCGCGACGGTATTTCTTCTGCTGTTGTGCAACGATAAAGAGGTACTAGGCCCATGGGTAAATGGCCGTTGGACCAATATTCTGACGGCAGTTATCGTGGCGATTCTGGTGAACCTGTCGATTGTGCTGACAGCGGCCGTGCTGTTCCCGGATATCAGTGGTGAACTGATAGTCGAGATCATGGCTGGCGGGTGTCTGGCCGCATTGGCGCTGGCGGCGTTACGGATCTGGCGTGCCGCCGGTGCCGAACCGGATCAGACGCCCGGCAACCAGACTGCCAGATTGACCCGCCAGGAACGCGACAACTGGCGCATGCCACCACTGGAGCATTTGCCGCCCAGTGTCATGGCCGGCTCCACCCGGCTCTGGATGGGCGCATTGCGCGCCTATCTGCTGGTCGCTGTCGCAATGGTGATTTACAAAATTGTGCAGTTGGCGCTGTAATCAGTTTCCCGATTCGCTTAGCGCCTCCACCGGATCCGCATTCATTCGATCCCGTGCGACAAAATATTTTTTTGCAAACGCCAGCAATTGTGGATCGGTAGGGTGATCGGCAGTCAGGGTGGCGACAATTTTCTCTGCGATCAGGTGCTGATGGGTTTTGGCATATTTCATCAACTCATTTTTTTCGTTGCCCGGACCCATCAACAGAATTTCGACCGATTCATGCAGAGTTTCAAGGATTTTTTTGAAATAATCCGTGTTTTCAGCGCTACGTCCGCCTCCTACATGTCCCGATTTCACGTGCAAATGGGGATGGGTCGACGTGGATTTGACGATTTTTTCCTCTGATGAGTCCACAGTGAAATGGATGATTCGGGCTTCTACGTGGTCAAGCCAGACTACGGTGTGGTGGGTTAACATGGTTTTTCCTTGGATGACAGTGAAACATTCACCGACGAAACTGGTACCTGAATGCATTGCGAATCTGAGTGGTTATATCCGGTACAAAAAGGCGATTCAAGCCGTGCACATCAATTTCATGCACAGCCATCACTGTCAGTCTGCTTCTTGGGCGTGATACCTCATTGAGCTGAATCAATCAATCCTCAATCTTTCTTTCTAAATCGAAAGATAATTTCAGTTTTAAATTTCATTTAAAAATCAGTCTGAAATGATTGGTGAGCGACTGAATTGTGGCAAAATTCCAGTAGATTTTGATTTATGTTTTATATAGTTTAATTGACTAATAATCAGCTTGACATGATATCACTTGGAGATGATAATTGAAGAGGCCCGATATTTGAGAGGTCTTGTTCCATGACGACTTCGAGCCGGAGTTCAAAGCGTTTTCCCAAGAAGTCCAGAACGAATTGCTTGCCACTGCATTGGCAGTACGAAAATTGGGTCCCGAGGCTGATCGCCCACACGTTGGCACTTTGAATAATCCTGATCACCCGAACATGAAAGAAATGATTTTCACCGCGAATAATGGAGCAGAGGTTTGGCGGGCTGCATTTGCATTCGATCCGCAGCGAAAGGCAATCATTTTAGTTGCCGGTGACAAGCAGGGTATGAATCAAAGGAAGTTCTACAAAGATTTATTGCGAAATGCAAATAAACGTTACGATAATCACCTTAAAACGCTGGAAGCTTCTGAAGCCAATGAAATAAGATCCAGGACTGGTGGTAGAAAAAAATGAGGGAATGATATGGGAAGAAATTTGGACGACATCATCAAGAGTCTGCCAACTGAACGCCAAGCGAAAATCTCGGCTCTTGCGGATCAAAAGGCCAATGAAATGCTCGCAGTTGCTGCTACGCTAACTGATGTTCGTAAAGCTGTTGGGAAGACACAAACCGAAGTTGCGAAAGTCCTGGGTATCAAACAGAACGCTGTTTCCCAACTGGAACAGCGCACTGATATCTATGTTTCGACGTTGCATCGATTCCTAAAATCTCTGGAGATGACACTCGAACTTTCTGTCATCAACAAACACGGCGAGCGAATTACATTGCCGAATTTTTTAACTACTTTATACACGGAATTGGCTACGAACGATGCACCGACTGTCGTCAGAACCAAAAAGGCAATCCCGGTTCGTCCTCTTGGCGCAAAAAGTTCCAGCACTGGCAGAGTATATGTTGGTAAAAAGCCTGCCGCAAAAAAGCCACATTCCATGAAAACTGTTTCAACTCGCGGCAACTGATAAATGAAATAAAAAATGGAATTTCACATTCGTGGGTATGACGGTGACGCTTGGCTGGGTCGCCGATTCAGGGAGGCTTACTCAGTGTCAGGTTATTATTTGTCTGAAGTGGCGTTGGCGAACTCCTGACGATACACATCCTCAAACCGCATTCCGCCGTTGGGCGCCATCACAAAACCCTGCACATCGCTGGTCATCGGAATCGACACTGCCGAATGCGCGATATTGATCCATGGGCGGTCGTGGTGTAATACTTCCAGTGATTTTTCATACAGTTGCACCCGGAGCTTTTGATCGGTGGTGCGGCGCGCGTCGTCCACCAGCCGGTCGAATTCGGCGCTGCAATATTTGAAACAGTCCGGCCCGTTGGCAGCACGTGTCAGGTTGGGTGAGAGGAAATCGTCCGCGTCACCGGTGTCGCTGGTCCAACCGCTCATGTAGACGTCATGCTCTCCGGAACGGGCACGTTTTAAATACTCGCCCCATTCATAGGTTTTGATAACGGCTTTGACACCGATCCGGGCCCAGTCCTGCTGAATAAGTTGCGCCAGCAGTTGGCCGTTCGGATTGGAAGGGCGCGCCACCGGCAATGCCCATAAACTGATTTCCAATCCATTGCCGTAGCCGGCCTTTTTCAGCAACTGGCGGGCGCGTTCCGGGTTGTATTCATTGACGATATTTTTATTGTAGCCGGGCACCGTGGGTGGAAACGGGTTGCTGGCCTGCAGTGTGTCGCCGCGCGGGAACAACGCTTTGAAAATGGCGTTTCGGTCGATCGCAATATCCAACGCTTCGCGCACGTCACGATTCGAGGTGGCCGGGTGCTTCATGTTGAAGGACAGGTAAGAAATATTCAATGCCTGAATTTTTTTAATTGTGATATTCGCATGTTTCAACAAAATCGGAATGTCGTCGTCGCGCACGGTTGATGTGATCTGGCATTCGTTGGCCAGTAATTTGTTGACGCGGACATTGGCGTCCGGAACGATGGCATAAATTAATTTATCGGTGCGCTGTTTGTTTTTCCAGTAATCCGGATTGGCCGCCATGCGAATCACTTCATTTTTTTTGTAGGAGACAAACTGGTAGGGACCGGTACCGACCGGATAATTATTGATCTGATGGGCGGTATTCTGTTTCATCAGTTGTGCGCCATATTCGGCGGACAGTATCGGGGCGAACGACATGGCAAAATAGGTCAGGAACGCCACGTTGGGCTGCTTCAGCCTGAAGCGCACGGTATAGTCATCGATCTTTTCCAGAGACGCCACCATGTCAGCCAGTCCCAGATTTTGCGGATAGACGAAAGTGGCCGGAAACGCCTTGTTAAAAGGATAGTTTGGATACAGAAATCGCGAGTAGGTGAAGATGACGTCATCCGCATTCATTTCACGGGTCGGCGCAAAGTAAGTGGTGTGGTGGAAATGCACACCGTGCCTTAAATTGAACGTGAAGCTGGTGGCATCCGGACTGACCTGCCAGCTGGTGGCCAGTCGCGGTGCCAGATGTGTGGTGGCGGCTTCGAATTCCACCAGACCCTGGTACATCTGGCCGGTGACGTTATGGGTACTGGTGGCATCCCACAGGCCGGGATCAAACCCCTCCGGACTGGCCTCGCTGCAGTACACCAGTGCCTTGCTCTGAGCATTGGAAATCAATGTCAGTAACACGGCGCAGCAAACTATCCAGTGGCGACAGAATTTGAAACGCATGAATCAGACCAGTCAGAGTTGATGAACCAAAGTGGTTGGATCAAAGAGTTATTCGAAATGATCGGCAATCAGTTGATCGATCGCGTGTCCCAATGCCGGAATCCGCCACGTGGTATCGCAATCCGGATCGGCCTGATAACGGCTGCCCAGATTGCTCAGCAACGCAATGATATAACGCCGGCCATGCTTTGAGTAAGCTTGCACCAGTCCGGCATCCGAACAGTAGTTTTCGGTATTGCCGGTTTTGTGGGCGAAATGCACTTCGGCCGCGTCGTTGGCCGCGCGCACATCAGCCGGAAACCAGATATCTTCAACGAGAACGCTGCCATCCGGCTGCTGCCATCGTGACGACAATCGCGCCGGTATGCCGCTCTGCCAGCCCGCAACGCCGGCGATGGATGTTGACGACAGTACCGCATGCAAACCCTGTTCACCCATAAATTGCCAGACCCGCTGACGACAGGCTTCCGACAGCATCGGTGCCGTTCCGGCCGGCAGCCACGGCGCGCTGGCGTAGTCATCGCTGAGCAGCCACAGCAGACGTACCGTATCCCAGGCTGTCATATGAATATTGCCGACTCCGGCTCCCTGCGCTGAACGCCAACCGCCGTCGGGTTTGGTATTGGCCAGTCGCAGGGTCGGCAGTCCGTATTCGGCGAACAGTGCGTGCAGGTGGTTGGTTTCAGTATCACCCTGTCGAACAATCAGTTGACCCTGATGCAGAACCGCCACCAGTGCGGTGGTCGCGTCATTGTTGCTGGCAACGATCATCGAGTCGGCCCATGCGGCGATGGTCTTTGTGATGCCATCGAAACGGTGTTCGTTGTCCCAATTGATCTTGCCGGTATCAACCAGTCTGGCTACGCCTACCAGCACCATCACCTTCAAAAGCGATGCCGGGTAGGGCTCGACAAAGGTTGGTCCGGCGTTGCCATACAGCGCCTGCCAATTGAACCTGGCCCAGTCGGCACCCGGCAACCACGCCATCGAGTCCAGCGCAGCGTTGAGCTGATCTTTCAGATAGCGCACATTGTTCACCGCTCCGGCCTGGTCTGCGATGTGGGCGACATGACCGTTGGGGAAGTCGCGAGAGAACAGGACATTGGCCCAAACCGGTGCGGCACCGTGCGGGAATACGGCCACAGCCAGATCCAGACTGGGGAATGCCTGTATCGGTTGTCCGCCCTCCAGTGAGTCCGGTGTCA
>Ga0209067_10001351_pt1 | contig 15191 bp, 9 predicted proteins | sample ColStrG_CSR_2013_FD_187199 | JGI IMG/M metagenome (GOLD analysis project Ga0209067, IMG submission 187199) | Freshwater sediment microbial communities in response to fracking from Pennsylvania, USA - Cold Stream Run_MetaG_CSR_2013 (SPAdes)... | ecosystem: Environmental > Aquatic > Freshwater >...
ACTTTGGCTTATGCGAATCCCTTCATGGCGCACGAGCCGCGCCCGCGGCTCGTGCGCCATGAAGGGATTCGCATAAGCCAAAGTTGCTGCCTGTTCACTGATCGCGCGAATCACGCGCTCGTCGCCGTGGCCGATGTTCACCGACATCAACTGGCTGTTGAAGTCGATAAAGCGCTTCCCTTCCGGCGTCCAGAAATAAATGCCCTTCGCTCTGGCGACCGGGATGGGATCCACCTTCGACTGCGCCGACCATTCAAACAGCGTGTGCTTCCGGGTGAGATCAACCATCTCCTGCCCAGTCATTGCGGGATTTGCAGTAGCGGTAGTCATGAATGCCTCGTGTGAATCATTGAGTAATTGAATGATTTTGTAATTGAGTAATTGAGAGTCAAGATCGCCGAACATGGCAGCGCCGCTGATCTTAAATTACTCAATTACCAAATTTCCCAATTACCCAATTCTCTAGAATTTCCGGCTGTGCTCTTTCGCCCAGCGCTCCACCACAACTTTCTTGTCAGTGTAAAACTCGACCGAATCGCGACCCTGCCCGTGCAGATCGCCGAAGAAACTGTTCTTCCATCCGCTGAACGGAAAGTACGCCATCGGCGCCGCCACTCCGATGTTGATGCCAACATTGCCGGCGGGCGCTTCGTAGCGAAAACGTCGCGCCGCCGCGCCGCTGGATGTGAAAAGGGACGCCTGATTGCCATACGCGCTGCGCTCCAGAAACGCCAATGCCTCATCCATGCTGTCGGCGTAAACGAGACTCAGGACCGGGCCGAAGATTTCGGTGTCAGCCAGATCGCTGGTCGCTGGAACGTCATCGAGAATCGTCGGATTCACGAAGTTGCCCGACTCGTGCCGCGGAATCTTTGCATTGCGCCCATCCAGCAGAACCTTCGCGCCTTGTTTTTCACCGACGCCGATCCAATGCTCAACCCGTTCCTTGCTTTGCGGCGTAATCACGGGCCCCATTTGAACGCCGTCTTCGAGGCCGTTGCCCACGCGCAATTTCGAGGCAGCATCGGCGATCGAGTCCCGAAAAGTCTTCTGCGCTTCGCCGATCGTCACCGCAACCGAGACCGCAAGACACCGCTGTCCGGCGCATCCAAAGGCGCTATCGGCGATAATCTGCGTCGCCATCGGCATGTCTGCATCCGGCAGCACGATGACGTGATTCTTCGCGCCTCCCTGGCACTGGCAGCGCTTTCCCTGCTCCGCCGAGCGCGAGTAAATGTAGCGCGCCACCGGGGTCGATCCTACAAAGCTGATCGCGCGCACCTTGGGACTATCAATCAGCGCGTCCACCACGGCCTTGCCCCCGTTGACGAGATTGACCACGCCTTTCGGCAGCCCGGTCTTCTCAAGGAGTTCGTACACGTAGCGCATGGTCAGAGGCACGCGCTCGCTCGGCTTCAAAATAAAAGTATTGCCCGTAGCTATAGCGTAGGGCAGATACCAGAACGCAATCATCCCCGGAAAGTTGAAGGGCACGATCGCCGCGACTACACCGAGCGGCTGCCGGATCATCATTTCGTCAATGCCGCGCGCGACATCCTCCAGGTTGTAACCCTGCATCATCATCGGAATGCCGCAGGCGACCTCAACATTTTCGATGGCGCGCCGCATCTCGGCCTTCGCCTCGGTGAACGTCTTACCGTTCTCCATGGTGATGATGCGGGCAATGTCGTCGATGTGCTCTTCGAGCAGCATCTTCAGCTTGAACAGAGGCTGGATGCGGTCTTCCGGCGGTGTGCGCCGCCATTCCGGAAACGCAGCCGCGGCGGCTTCAACGGCTGCGGTGACATCGGCAGCATCTGCCAGCGGAACGCTGGCCAGAATTTCGCCGGTGGCCGGATTGACCACCTCGCGCCACTCCGATGCGCGCGACTCGGCCCATTGGCCGTTGATGAAGTTGGTAAGCTTATTGGCGGGAGGTGCGGCTACGGTCATGGATGAAGCCTCCGCTATCGTGAAGAATCTGTTGCCAGCGCAGCTGGCTCGACTCAATCGGCAGCTATAAGTATATAGCTGGGGCTGCTAGGTACTGGGTACCCGCAACTGGGTACTGCCTTATACCAACTGCGCCACGGCGCCCTTCTGATCACACACAGATGCAATCGCAGACTCGAGCACGTCCAGTGCTTCGTCCATCTGCTGGTTGGTGATCACCAGCGGAACGAGCACCCGAATCACATTCGAGTACGAGCCGGCAGTGATCGTAATCAAGCCATGCTCGTAGCAGTACTGTGTGATCTTCTTAGTCTCGTCGGATGCCGGAATTTTTGTCTCCTGGGACTGAACCAGTTCAATCGCCTGCATCCCTCCCAGGCCACGCACATCTCCGATGATCGGCCAGCGGCGCTGCCACTCGCGGGCGCGGCCCTGAAAGTGATCGCCGAGTTCGTTGGCGCGGGCAAGCAAATTTTCTTTTTCAAACAGATCGAGCACCGCCAGCGCCGCCGCACAGGACAGCGGATTTCCCGCGAACGTTCCGCCGAGACCTCCGGGGCCGGGAGCATCCATAATTTCGGCGCGACCGGTCACCGCAGCGAGCGGCAACCCACCGCCCAGCGACTTTGCCGTCACAAGAAGATCCGGTTCAATCCCATATCGTTCACTGGCAAACAACGCCCCCGTTCGGCCGAATCCGGTTTGAACCTCGTCGGCAATGAAGAGGATGCCATGCTTGTGGCACAGCTCGATCAGAACTTTGAAGTAGTCCGCAGGAGGCGCCACGAATCCACCTTCCCCCAAAACCGGCTCGGCGATCACCGCTGCGACTTCCTCGTTCGCCACCACGCGCTTGAACGTGTCCTCGAGATGACGCGCGCAGTAAAGATCGCATGCCGGATACTTCAAGTTGTACGAACAGCGATAGCAGTAGGCGAATGGAACGCGATACACCTCTCCCGGAAACGGTGCGAATCCAGCCTTGTACGGATGCGTCTTGCTGGTCAGCGCCAACGTCATCATGGTCCGCCCGTGGAAGGCGTCTTCGAACGCGATGATGCCCGGCCGCTTGGTAAAAGCTCGGGCAATCTTGACCGCGTTCTCGATGGCCTCGGCGCCGCTGTTGACGAAGATGGTCTTCTTCGCGAACTTGCCCGGAGTCACTTCATTCATGCGCTCGGCCAGGCGCACATAGCTCTCGTAAGGCGTGACCTGCACGCAGGTGTGCAGAAAGCGGTCAAGCTGTGCTTTAACCGCATCGACCACTTCATCGCGCCGATGGCCGACGTTCATGCAGCCGATGCCTCCAGCGAAATCGAGGTAGCGGTTGCCGTCGACGTCTTCAAGCCAGGCGTCTTCGGCCTTGGCCACATAGATGGGCGTTCCGTGGGAAAGGCCGCGGGGCACGGCTTTCGCCCGGCGCTCAGACAGCGCCTGCGACTTCGGGCCCGGAATTGGAGTGCGTAGTTGAATAGTGGACATCGTAGGTCTCGTTCGTCGTTTTGTTTTTGCTCGGTACTCGCGGACTCGCGACTCGGTACTTCTCAGTACCAGCCAATCGGCGCTTCATTCAAATTAATGTGGACCTGCTTGGTTTCGAGATACTCTTCCATACCCCAAGGCCCCAGTTCGCGCCCGAATCCAGATTGCTTGTATCCTCCCCATGGCGCTTCCACATAAGTCGGCTGCATGTGGTTCACCCAGACGATTCCGACGCGCAGGGCCTTGACCGCGCGCATCGCTTTGAAAATGTCCCGGGTCCATACGGCAGCGGCCAATCCATACGGAGTATCGTTGGCAATCCGCAGCGCGTCCTTCTCGTCTTCAAACGGAATAACCGCCGCAACTGGCCCGAAAATTTCCTCGCGAGCAATGCGCGCGCTGTTGTCGACGTCGTAGAAGATTGTGGGCTGAACGTAATAGCCTTTCGCAAACTTCTCCGGACGCCCGCCACCCGAGGCCAGCTTCGCCTCTTTCTTCCCAATTTCGAGGTACTGGCTCACGCGTTCGTACTGCTCCTTGCTGACCAGCGGCCCCATCTTCGTGTCGCGCTCGAGCGGAGGTCCGAGTTTGATCTTCTTTGCCTTCTCAGTCATGGCGTCGACGAAATTCTTGTAAATCGATTTCTGCACGAGAATGCGGCTCCCAGCCGAGCAAACCTCGCCCTGATTGATGAAGACGCCAAAGAGGGCGCCATCAATCGCGGCTTCGAAATCGGCATCAGCAAAAAGATGTTCGGTGACTTTCCACCGAGCTCGAGCGTGACCCGCTTCACTGTGTCCGCGGCCTGCTTGACGATGATCTTGCCCACGGTGGCGCTGCCCGTAAAAGCAATCTTATTGACATCCGCATGCTGCACGATGGGGGCGCCGCACGTTTCGCCGAATCCGGTAACGATGTTGACCACGCCCGGAGGCAGTCCGCAGTCAGCAAAGTGCTTGGCAAGTTCCAGCGCCGTAAGCGGCGTCTGCTCAGCCGGCTTCAAGATGCAGGTGCATCCCGCCGCCAGCGCCGGCGCCAGTTTCCATGCGGCCATAAGCAACGGATAATTCCACGGAATGATCTGCCCCGCCACGCCCACCGGCTCTTTCAGGGAAAGTGACATCGCGTTGTCGGGCACAGGATTCACCTGTCCAACAATCTTCGTCGCCAGCCCACCGTAATATTCGAAGCAGGTCGCGACATCGTTCAGATCGTATTCGGCTTCGACAATCGGCTTGCCCGTGTTGCGGCACTCCAATTCGGCCAATGCGGGTAGGTTCTGCCGAACTTTATCAGCCAGGCGGAAAAGAACGCGTCCGCGCTCCTGCGCCGTCGTCGTGGCCCACGGACCTTCTTCGAATGCCGCCTTGGCCGCGGCGACCGCGCGGTTGACGTCTTCCGCCTTCGCATCAGGCACTTGTGCGATGACTTCTTCAGTCGAAGGATCGTAAACCGGGAAAGTCTTCGCCGACTGGCTCCCCACCCACTCGCCGTTGATGAACATCTGGTACGTCTTCACTTCGGTCTGCACTCCACTTGGCATGGTGACCTCCGGGGGCTAGAGCCCCGATTCTGTCGGCGCTTCAATCGGCACACCTGCAGCCGATCCCGCGCGAATCTGTTGCATCATCTTGCGGCGGCCGTAAACGAAAAAGAAAAATGCGGCGAGCCCAACAAAAAATAACGTGCCGCCGAACATCCACAACTCATAGGACCACAGAGAAGTAATCTGCTGCGCCGGGAAAAATACCAGCGCGATGCCGAGAATGGTCGTCAACAGCCCGCTCGAACCGGCCATCAGCATCGTGCCCTTACCGTACTGTCCCTGGGGCGTCGATTCGGTCAACGCGAATTTAATCAGCGCCCCGAACATATAAACGAATGGGACGAGCTGCAAAACTACGGCCAGCGAGAGCAGTTTTTGAAATACTTCTCCGGCACCCGCGGGGCTCAGGTACAAGAGCGGAAGCAAACCGAAAACACCCATCAGTTTGTCCCAAAACCACCAGCCGAAGAAATTCCCGAGCACCAGAAGCCCGGAGACAATGGCCTGAACAATCAACGCCGCGTAGGGAGTGGCATAACGCGGATGCACCTTGCCGAGCCATGAAGGCATATACGAATCCAGGCCGGCTACGAAAGGAATGCGCGCGGAGCCGCCCATCCAGGCCGAGCCAATTCCCGCAATCGAGAAACTGAGCAAAAGTGCAAAGGGAATTGTTATCCATCCCAGGCCCACGCGTGCAGCCATATGCATCACAGCCTGAACAATTCCCTGGAGCACGTTCACGTCTTTGCCGACGGCAATTAGCAACGTGAGCGTGGCTCCAATATAGAGGGCGCCAGACAGAACTCCCCCGAGAGCAACCGCGCCCGGCAAAGTCCGGCGTGGATCCTGAATTTCATCTCCCATCACCGAGGCGAGTTCCAATCCGACCAGCCCGAAGCAGATGACTCCGAAAGAATTCAGGACGAATCTTGGATCGGCCGGGATCTTGAAGTCGGAGGCGGTGATCGTGCTTCCGAAGCGCGACCAGATCACCACTCCTAGGCCGATCAGCACGGCCGCGGCGATGAAAGTTCCAATCGCGCCAAGATTGTTAATCCACTTGCCGACGCCGAGTCCAAGAATGTTGAGCACCGTCAAAAAGATAAGGAGTGCGATGGAGGCGCTTGAGGCGAAAGTTCTGTTATCCGCCAACCCCTGATGCCCCGGTCCCAGCACGTAGACCGAAACGCCGACGAAGTAGAGCATGACCGTCGGCACATACAGCATGTTGTTGGTCCAATAGCACCAGCCGGAAAGAAACCCGTGGAAGTCGCCGAACACTTCCTTAGCCCAAAGATATACGCCACCTTCGCCTGGGTAGCGGTGAGCCAGTTCGATCACGGCGATGCCTTGCGGCCAGAAGAAAAGCAGAAGCGAGATGATCCACAGCCAGATCGTCACGCCGCCGTTCGCTGCAATTGACGGCACGACATTCAGATTGAAGACCGCTACCACGAACAGCAACACCAGATCGCGGCGCCCGAGGGCGCGAATCAGGTGCGGTTGCGCGGCGGATTGTGACGCTTCAGACAAAGGTCCTCTTAGGAGCGTCTCGCTTTGCTTGAAACGGACGGCCGAGGCGGCCGTCCCCACATCAGTAGCGGTCATGCAGGGCGGACGAATGCGTCCGCCCCTACGCAAACATCTTTAATGCGCGACTTCGGCCGGGACGCGCTCGCTGCGCTCCTGCTGCGCTTTGGCGAGCGACGCCGCGATGTCGTCAAAGGCCGCCAGGTGCTTGTCGATGTCGGCATCGGTGTGCTGCACCGAAATCGTCCACTGCTCATCCCACCAGTACGGCTGCGCCATCACGCCGCGATTGACCATGCCAAACCAGTAATGGCGCCACAAATCGACGTCGACCACCGTCCAGTCGCGATAGTTCACAATCTCCTTCGGATACAGCATCAGCGCGCCGTTCGCTCCGGCTTGGGCGATGTACGCCTGCAACCCGACTTTTGCGATGGTCTTGCGATACCCATCCGCGAGTTTCTTGCTGAGCTTCTCCACGTGGGTATAGTTGGCACGGGTGAGAACCTCGCGGAACGTAGCCAGGCCCGCGGCCATCGAGACCGGATTCGTGTTGTAGGTGCCACCGTGGAAGACCTTGTGTTCGCTGATCAGGTCCATCACGGATTTGTTTGTTCCGAACGCCGCCAGAGGCAGGCCGCCACCAATCGACTTCGCCAGACAAATCATGTCCGGTATGACGCCGAAGTATTCGCTTGCGCCGGCCCAGCAGAGTTTGGCGCCGGTCTTTACTTCGTCAAAAATCAGCAGCGCGCCGTTCTTGTTGCAGATCTCGCGCAGGCCTTCCAGAAATCCAGGTTGCGGCATGCAGAGACCGACGTTCATCAAAATCGGCTCCAGAATAATCGCCGCAATCTCGCCGGGATTTTCTTTAAAGCGACGCTCGACGGTCGCAAGATTATTGAAGGTCGAGATCAGCACGTTGGCGATTGCCGACTTCGGCACTCCAAGACCGCCGGTCACTGCCGTGGGATTATTGATGTCGCCGTACTCGGGCGCATGCGGCTTCACGCTGACCAAGGCGCTGTCATGCAGGCCATGATAGGCACCCTCGAACTTCACGATCTTGTCGCGCCCGGTGGCGGCACGCGCTAGGCGGATGGCGTGCATCGTGACTTCGGTTCCGCTGTTGCCGAAGCGGCACATCTCCACCGGGAAGCGCGTGCAAATTTCCTCGGCCAACTCCCACTCCATGTCGTGCGGCATGCCGAACATGGTTCCGGTGGAGAGCCGCTTCTCGACCGCCTTCATCACCGCCGGATGGCAGTGCCCCGCCATCAACGCGCCGAACGTCAGGTTGTGATCAAGGTATTCGTTGCCATCCAGATCGCGGAACTTGCTGCCGCTCGCGTCTTTCACGAAGATCGGCCAGGGATCGTAGGCGCGATAGTTACTGGCCACTCCCAGGGGAATCCGTTTAAGATTTTTTTTGTGGGCTTCGGCGGACTTGGGCGTGCGGCGCTCGAAGGTCGAGAGCTCTTTTTGCAGATCGGGATACATCGAAATTCTCCGGGATATCTCAGGCCTGGGGTCTTGCCCAGCCATTAGGTTCCGGGCGGATCAAGCGCCCGGGGGTCGAACGATTGCTGCCTCTCTACTCTAAACTCATCTCAGAAATAAAACTTCAGCGCAAACTGCACGTCCCGCGCCTCGCGGGCTTCTTGAATCTGCCCGAAGGTCTTGTCGCTAAAGTTTCCGTCGGGATTGACAAACTGCGTCTTGTTGAACAGATTGAAAATATCCGCACGGAATTGCAAATACCTCGCCTCGGACAACACAATCCGTTTGGAGAACGTCACATCCCACTGGTTCTCGCCCGGCCCACAGCAGATGGAACGTGGCGTAGTGGAGAAACTGCCGGCGGGGGGATCGGAAAACTGCGACAAGTTAAGATAACGATGAGCGCAGTCCGAGCCGCCGCTGCTCGTACACGCCGTACCGTCGGCGTGCGTCAGGTTCTTTGCATTTAATATCTGGGGCTTATTCCCCGCCATCTGCGGTGCGTCCGCTCCCAGAAAGAACAAACTGCTGATCAACTCCAGGTCGTTCTGCGTCTGGATGCGGATCGGGAAGCCGCTCTGGAACTGGATAATTCCTGAAATAGCCCAGTCATCCAGCACCTTGCCGGCAAACCCGTTGTACTTTCGCACCGGCAGTTGCCAGTAGTAGTTGATGACAAAACGTTGCGCAGAATTGAACAATGACAGCGCCCGGCTGGCCTTGTAGTTGAACGGGTTGACCGTCTCTTCGAAGCTGGAGGCCCAGTCCAGAGATTTGCTGAAAGTGTAAGCCGCCTGCATCTGCAGGCCTTGCGAAAAGCGCTTCTCCAGGCTCGCCTGGAACGAGTTATAAGAAGAGGGAGCAATGGTGTCTTCGGCAAAGATGTTGGTGAATACCGGGACACCGTCGAATGGGCAACCAACGTTTGCTAGCGGTTGGCAGTTGGGCGACGAATATGGCCGCAAGCCAACCAGTGTTATGCCGTTCGGACCGACCACGCTGTTACCCGGAATGAAGGTTCCTCCGGTGCCGGCGTTGTAAGGCAAGTGCAATCCCTGCGGGGCGATTGTGGTGCCGCCGGGAATGAAGTAACTGTTGTCTTCCAAAAACGGTCCGCACGTTCCCGGCCCCAGCGTAGCGTTGATATCCAGACAGGTCTGCGGGCTGGCGGGATTGATGTCGTGCGATGCCAGCAGGCGATGGCCTTGCGATCCCACATAGCCCAACTGCAAAACGATGTCTCTAGCCAGCTCCCTTTGAAAACTAAGGTTGTACTGCGCCGTGTACTGGGTGCGCATGTGCGGCTGGAAATCCCCGTACAGCAGCATCGGGCGGAACTGGGCCCAGTTCTGTGGGGTGCCCGGCTTCGGCAGCAGGATTCCGGTGAATGGATTCGGAGTCGGCGTGCCCCCATTTTGATTAATGAAGGGAGTATTGAAAAACGTTGAGGGCAGGAACGTGCTGCCGCCGAAAGGAGGCTCAGCGCCGAACTGCTCCAGCACCAACTGTTCCATCGGGTTATAAAACAATCCCCAACCCGCGCGAATACTCGTCTTTCCGTTGGCGCCAAACAGCGTGCCCATCGGGCCGCTGGTGAAGCTGGGACTGTAGGCGATGCCGACCCGAGGCGCGAACGCCTTGTAATAGGTCTGCGTCAAACCGGCCGAAACTCCCTGATCGCCCGGCACGACCAGCCCGGTGGGCTGAACTCCCGCCGATGTGCAATCGGTAAATCCAGGAGGGGGCGCGCAGGGATAGACCGTGCTGTTCTGCCCGGGCCGGAACGTCTGCACATGGTGCAGAGCGTCGGACAGCGGTGTATCTAATTCCCAACGCAGCCCATAGTTCAATGTGACCGAGGGCTTGATTTTCCAGCTATCCTGCGCGAATAAATACACGCCCGTGCTGCGTACGTTTTCCCGCTGCGCCGACCCCTGCACGTAGCTGTCAGGGATTCCAAGCAGGTAACCGGGGTAGTTGTCGTTCGAAAAGATTGAGTTCGAGGTCGAGCTGTTAAAGGTGAACTGGCCGCTGACGTTGTAGTAAAGGGTCTGGTCAAAACGGGAGCGACGCAGATCCAGGCCAAACTTCGTCGTGTGATTGCCCTTGACCCACGTCAGGTTGTCCGACCACATGAAGGAGTTCCCCACCTGCGGCAGTTCGCCTTCCCATCCATTGCCAATGGCGAATCCGCCGCCGACCCCGACAAACGGAACCCCGGTATGACTCGACGGCAAGCCCGTCGTGATGCCCGCCTGGCTTGGATTGATACCCGACCCGGCAATCAACGTATTGATGGCGGAAGAATCCGACTGTCCGCCGAAACACTCGGCCGTTGGTATGGCAGAAGTGCACGAAGCCTGCACCGGGCCGCTCACCTGCGGGTGTTGGAAGGTCAGCTGGCCTTCGCGCATATACGTGAAGCGAAACTCATTGACCAGGGAATTGTTGATCGTCCATGTGTGGCTGGGATTGAACTGCTGAAAGCGGGAGTCGACATTAGCGCCAAAACCGGGAATATTCGCTCCTGAGGCCTGGAAGTTATAGAAAGGTTGGAAATTCGTATCGTCCGTGAAGTAGTAGTAGAAACTGAAACTCTGGTGATCATTGATGTGGTGATCGAAGCGCAGCGTGATCTGGTCTTGACGGTCACGACTGACGGGCACGGCCTGGTAGTAGGCGCCGATAATATTGTTGGAGCTGTTGGCCAAGGGTACAAAGCGCAGCATATCCTGCGCCACCGGGTCTTGGCACGCCGAGGGGATCATGCCGGTGGGGAACACCTCAGACCAAGGCAGTATGAGCTGTTGTGCGTTGTTTGGATTCGGCTGCAATGCCAGGCCCGCGACCGACGCGATTCCAAGGGCACTGTCACAGTTGGCGCGGCCATCTAAAGCCTGCGCCAGGAAAGGGATTTGCGGATTGCTGACCGTGCCGGCAGGCATGAATCCCCCAAACGCCCCATACGCTGAAAAGTCCCCGGTCCGTTCCTGTTGAGTAGGCACGATCACGGTCTGTCCTGAAACACCCTGGCGGACCCGGCGGCCCTCGTAGGAGGTAAAGAAAAAAGTTCGGTCCTTCTTAATGGGTCCACCGAAGGTTCCGCCAAACTGATTCTGGTTCTCCTGCGGCTTCACTGTGTTCAAAAAGCCTTGCGCATTCAAGACCGTATTGCGGAAGTATTCGTACACATTCCCGTGCCACTGGTTCGTACCCGACTTGGTCACGACGTTCACCACGGCGCCTGAGTTGCGGCCGTACTCTGCGTCAAAGGTGTTGCTGATGACACGAAATTCTTCGATGGCGTCGGGAGTGGGCTGAATGGTCGGCAGATTGACGAACTGATCGTTGGCGTCGCCGCCGTTCACGCTGAAGTTGTTGGAGCGGCTGCGGCCACCGTTGACGGAAACTGCGCCTGCATCCCCGCTGCCATAAAACGTCCCGCCGCTCGACCCCAACTGCGATTGCACCCCGGGCTGCAACTGCAGGAACTGATAGGTATCGCGCGCGTTGAGCGGAAGCTCGTTCACCGAGCGGTTGTTCACGACCGCGCCCAGTTGAGTGCTGCTGGTGTCGACCAGCGGAGCCTCTGAAGTGACGTCGACCACTTCCTGCTGCGCGCCCAATTGCAGAGTCATATTGAGCGTGATCACCTGGTTGACGTCCAGCGCGATACTCCGCCGGACACTCTTCTTGAACCCGGTCAGATCGAAGTCGAGGCTGTACGTGCCCACAGCCAGGTTCGGAAAAACGAAATCCCCGGTGTCGTTGCTCACCGTGTCTTGCATGACGCCGGTGGCCTCGTTGGTCGCGGTCACCTTCACGCCAGAGAGGACAGCGCCGCTGGGATCGGCAACGCGGCCAAGGATGCGGCCGCCGGTGCCCTGAGCAAAGACGAGTGACGAGAGCGCGAGGCAGACAATCACGACTGCCACAGTCGCGGCCAGATATTCCTTACTTCGACACAACTGAAACCGGCGGGCTCGCAGGGAAGGCATGAAACCTCCAGACGGCTTGGGAGAAATTTTTCTTCCGAAAAAGGATGCCTTGTCTACAACCAGAACCTTGCTATAATCCCGCAAGGTTAGAGAACAGGGTTGGGAACTGTCAAGGAGAAAAACGCGCCCCTTGCAGCGAAATTGGCGATCGCAGTCACTCACATTTCTCATCCCTGGTTCGACTTTGTCGCCTTCTGATCACGCGGCGTGCGCAAATGGAATCGGCCAGCAGTAAAGCGTATCTGAAGATCGGAGACGTGGCGCGCAAGGTTGGCGTGTCGCCTTCGGTCATCCGTTCGTGGGAAAGTCTCGGCCTGACGCGCCCGGAGCGCACCCAGAGCAAGTACCGGCTTTATTCTCCTGAAGATGTAAAGCTGTTGAAGCGGGCACGGTTTCTCCGTAAAGTTCGAGGGCTGAATGCCGCTGCCATCGTGCAGTTGCTCAAGCGCGAAGGCAAAGTACGCCCGGCAACCAACGGAAATCCTGGCGCCATCGGAGCACATCTGCGCCAATTGCGCGAACGGCGCAGCCTTTCGCTGGCTCAGGTGGCGCAGGCGGTTGGCATCTCGGTCGGATTCCTGAGCGCGCTCGAACGCTCGCAGATGAGCGGCTCAGTCGGCACGCTGCGCAAGCTGGCGCGCTTTTATAAGACCAACATCCTGGACTTTTTCGACGCCGGCGGCTCCAGCAGCCGGCAGGTGCGGCCCACTGACAGGAAAATCCTTGAAGCGGGCGAAGGCGTTCGCATGGAACTGCTGGCCTGGGGCAATACCGTCATGGAGCCGCACTTGTTCCGCATCGCTCCGGACGCGGGCAGCGGAGACCCTTACGCTCACGAGGGCGAGGAGTTCATCTACGTGCTGCGCGGTGAGCTGGCCATCGCCATCGACGAACAGGAATACCGGCTGAAGCCCGGCGACAGCTTCTATTTTGAGAGTGCAACGGCCCACCGTTGGCGCAATCCCGGGCACAAAGAAACTTGGGTTCTGTGGGTGAATACTCCCCCGACCTTTTAACATCAGTGGACTTGCTGATCATCCACTTGCTGATCGTCCACATGGAGGAACAATGAACTGGCGCCTCGCCGCGCGACTCTTACCTTTAGTAGTCGCCACGCTACTGGTTGGATCCTGTTCGAAGAAAACACCCACGCTGAACCTGCTCGTGTGGGAGGGCTATGCCGATCCCTCGTTCGTGAAGGCCTTCGAGGAGCAGAATCATTGCAGAGTTTCCGCGTCGTACATGGGGTCGAGCGACGAACTCATGGCTAAGCTGCGCGGCGGCAGCGCCGGAACTTACGACGTAATTTCCCCTTCGAGTGATGTTGCCACCGCGATCGCCGCGGCTGGCCTCGCGACGCAGCTCGACCTGTCGAAACTTCCCGCCTACGCTCAGCTTTCTTCCCAGCTCACTTCCCTCCCGCTCGTGCGCGTGAATGGTCAGGTGTATGGCGTGCCGTTCATGTGGGGCCCGGATCCCATCATCTATGACACAACGGCGTTCCCGACTCCGCCCGATTCGTGGAATGTAATGTGGGACCCGAAATACAAAGCCAAGATTTCGGTGTGGGATGATCTGTCAACCGTCTACATGGCCGCGCAGGTGCTCGGCTATGACAAGCCTGACCCATCCCAGCTCTACAACCTGTCGGACGAGCAGTTGGACGCGGTGAAGAAGAAGTTGCTGGAGTTGAAGCCAAACATTCGCAAAATGTGGGCCACCGGCGGCGAGCTGACCAACCTATTCCAGAATCACGAAATCGTCATCGCCATGGGCTGGCCGCTCAACACCGCGGAACTCAAAAAGCAGAACTTCCCCGTGGGCGAAACGATACCCAAAGAAAACACCACTGGCTGGATCGACCATTTAATGATCACCTCGGGCAGCGAGAACAAAGACCTGGCTTACAAATTCCTCGAGTTCATGATCGAAGCCAAAACGCAGAAGCAAGTCACCGATGGGACCCACTACGTTCCCGCGAATCCGCAGGCCGGGCAGTTCATGACTCCGGAAGAAGTGAAAATACTGCATCTCGATGAGGTCGACAATTACCAGAAGCACATTTATTTCTGGCAGAATGTCCCGCGGCGGCAGAAGTACACCGAAATCTGGAACGAAGTGAAAGCGTCACAATAGCCTGGACCCTATGCGCGTTCCATCGATCGCCGAAACTGCGAGCAACGCCCTCCCCTCCGCTGAGAGGCCGACGCTGCTCAGCATTCGCAATGTAGCCAAGAGCTTCGGCCGCAACCTGGTCTTGCGTGAGATCTCATTAAACATTGCCGAAGGGGAATTTCTGACCATCCTCGGCGAGAGCGGTTCCGGGAAGACCACCTTATTGCGCATCATCGCCGGTTTCGAAAGCGCAACCTCCGGCGAATTATGGATGGGAGCTGACCGCATTGACTCGCAGCCTCCCTATCGCCGAGCTGTGAATACCGTCTTTCAAAACTACGCGCTCTTCCCTCATCTCACCGTCGAGCAGAACGTTGCCTACGGGTTGCAGGTCGCAAAGCGCCCGCAAGCGGAAATCACGCAGCGAGTCGGCGAGGCCCTCGAAAAAGTGAAAATGACGGCGCATGCTGCAAAGAAGCCCTCGAAGATCAGCGGCGGCCAGCAGCAGCGCGTCGCCCTGGCACGCGCCCTGGTCAACCGGCCAAAATTGCTTTTGCTCGATGAGCCGCTTTCGGCGCTCGACGCCAACTTGCGCCGCCAAATGCAGGTCGAGCTGAAATCGCTCCAGCGCGAAGTCGGCATCGCCTTCGTTTTTGTCACACACGATCAGGAAGAAGCCATGGTGATGTCGGACCGTATCGCTCTTCTTCGTTCCGGAGAACTGGAGCAGGTGGCCACACCTCGCGACATCTACGGCCATCCCGCTACGGCGTACGTCGCCCAATTCATCGGCCACACAAATTTGCTGAAGGGCGAGGCGCGCAGCGGCATCGTGAGTTGCGGTGCGCTGTCATGGCCCGCTTCGCTGCCAGATGGGCCGGCCCTTTTCTCGCTGCGTCCGGAACAGATTCGCATCGCTGCAGGCGAGTTGCCAGGCCATGCCGTCCGCATTCGCGGCCGCGTGCTGCAGCAGGCATTTCACGGAGCCACCGAACTCCTCCGCGTGGAATGCGCCGGAGGACTCGTGCTGGTGGTGAGAATCGCAAGCGGCAATGCTCCGAGCG
>Ga0209067_10001352_pt1 | contig 15189 bp, 9 predicted proteins | sample ColStrG_CSR_2013_FD_187199 | JGI IMG/M metagenome (GOLD analysis project Ga0209067, IMG submission 187199) | Freshwater sediment microbial communities in response to fracking from Pennsylvania, USA - Cold Stream Run_MetaG_CSR_2013 (SPAdes)... | ecosystem: Environmental > Aquatic > Freshwater >...
GATTGATGCCGGCTATATTGACCGCCACACCGACGGCTACGCGGCAGTCAAAAATCTGGTGCGTGACTACACGCCGCGGGTCGCCGCCGAACTGTGCGGCATTTCCGAAAAAGATCTGATTCAGGCAGCCGAATGGTTTGGCGCCTCACCGTCCGCCTTATCGCTGTATTGCATGGGCCTGAATCAATCGAGCCACGGCACCGACAAAAACATCGCCCTGATCAACCTGCATCTGGCAACCGGCCAGATTGGCCGGCCGGGTGCCGGACCGTTTTCACTGACCGGTCAGCCTAACGCCATGGGCGGACGGGAAGTCGGCGGCATGGCCACCATGCTGGCCGCACACCGTGAGATCACCAATCCTGTCCATCGCGCCGAAGTGGAACAGCTGTGGGGAGTGGATAAACTGTCCGACCGACCGGGACTGCCGGCCGTTGAGATGTTTGATGCCATGCTGGACGGACGGATCAAGGCGGTCTGGATCGTCTGTACCAATCCGGTGCATTCCATGCCGGAGGTTGAAAAAATCCGCAAGGCGCTGGAGTGTGCCGAATTTGTCGTGGTGCAGGAAGCGTTTCTGCAAACCGATACGGTACCGCATGCAGACGTGGTTTTACCGGCCGCCGGCTGGGCCGAAAAGTCGGGCACGGTCACCAATTCCGAGAGACGCATTTCGCTGGTGAATCAGGCGATTGCCGCGCCCGGCGAAGCCAGAGCAGACTGGTGGATCGCCAACAATGTCGCTGCCCGCATCCAGACGCAACTCCATCCTGAACTTGCGGATCTGTTTCCGTTCACCTCACCTGAAGCGGTCTTTGAAGAACATCGCAGTCTCACCATCGGACGCGATCTTGATATCGGCGGATTGAGTTATGCCCTCTTGGCTGCCCAGGGACCGCAGCAGTGGCCGTTTCCTGCAGGTCAGCAGAGTGGCCAGGCACGCCGCTACCTGGACGGCAAATTTCCGACTGAAAACGGACGCGCGCAATTTCATCTGACGCACTACAAACCGGTAGCAGAACCCACCAGCGCCCGCTTCCCGTTTCATTTAATTACCGGACGTCTGAGGGACCAGTGGCATGGCATGAGCCGCAGCGGCCGTGTTGCCACAGCCTTTTTTCATGCGCCCCAACCCGCATTGACCATGCACCCCGCCGATGCGCTGCGCAGAGGTCTGCAGGCCGGCGAGCTGGTTTCGGTCAGAAACAGGCAAAGCGCGATGATCTTGCCGCTGCAGGTTTCCGATGAAGTCAAGTCTGGTACCGTGTTTGCAGCGATGCACTGGAACGGCCAGTATCTGAACAGTGGCGGCATCAATGAGGTCATGACCGGCAAGGTCGATCAACGCTCATTTCAGCCGGAATTAAAGCACGCTGCAGTCCGGGTCGAAGCGGCGGCGTTACCCTGGCGCCTGCAGGCAGCCCGTCGTGGTGACGTATTAACACTGCAGGCGCGGATTCAACCCTTGCTGAAGGAATGCGCGTATGCTGCCATCAGCATCGAAACCGGATTGCTGATACTGAATGCCGCACACGACGCGCCGCCAGCCGGCTGGCTGGAGCATTTATATGCAATGCTGGACTTGCCCGCAGGACCGGATACACTCGAATACCGCGACGAACAGCGCAAGGTTGCCAAACGGGCGACATGGCGGGATGGGGTTCTGGCCGGATTTGCCTTTGCGGGCGATCTGAAAAGTGCGGATTTCGCCCTGACCAGTGTGCGTCTGGGACAACCGTGGCAAGGTGCACGCCTTGCGGTTTTTTCCGGCCAGGCGACGACGCTGACTCCCGACCGTACCATCTGCCAGTGCATGCAGGTGAAGGCATCGCGCATTGAACAGGCGATTGCTCAGGGCGCGAGTCTGACCGAGCTCAAAGTTACCTTGGGATGTGGCACTGTGTGCGGCTCGTGTCTGCCGGAATTGACGCAAATGTGGTCCAAACTTAATGTGGCTTAATTCATGCTTCGAGTACTGCTCATCAACGACACCGATAAACCCATGGCCGAACTGTGTCAGGCGCTGGTTGACCACGGCTATGACGTGCTGCCGCCGGTCGCCACGTCGCGAGCGTTGTCGGAAGCGGTAAAGCAGCAAAAGCCGGATATCGTCATTGTCGACACCGAATCTCCCTCGCGCGACACGCTTGAACAGCTGGCGCTGATGCACAGCACTGCGCCGCGTCCCGTCGTGATGTTCAGCCACGATGCCGATCAGCACCTGATCAGCGCGGCGGTGGGCGCCGGCGTCACCACCTATGTCGTGGACGGGCTGGCCCCGGAACGCGTGGCACCCATATTGACGGTCGCCCTTGCCCGCTTTGCGGAAGAATCACGACTGCGGCAGCGACTGGCCGTGGTCGAAAGTGAACTGTCTGACCGCAAGCTGATCGATCGTGCCAAAGGTTTGTTGATGGACAAAAGAAAAATGACTGAAGCAGAGGCTTACGAAACATTGCGCACCCAATCCATGAAACAGGGATTGAAGATTGCAGAAATTGCCCGCCAGATTATCGCCATGGCTGACCTGCTCAATTAAGGAAGTTCCCCATGAATTCAACGCCTCCACTTTCTGATTCACCGGCCTACCCAGCGCCTGAACGTTCTCATTTGCGCATCGGCTATGTGGCACTGATCGACAGCGCGCCCCTGATCGCCGCCGGCGAGATGCAGTTCGGCCGGCGCCACGGCTTGACGCTGGAGCTGTGCAGGCAGCCCTCATGGGCGGCGATTCGTGACAAGCTGCTCTCAGGTGAACTCGATGCCGCCCAGACCCTGTATGGCATGGTGTACGGCGTCCAGCTGGGACTGGGCGGGCCACAGGCCGACATGGCCATTCTGATGACCCTGAACAGAAACGGACAGGCGATTACCGTATCAAATCAGCTGGCAGAAAAATTGCGCGCTGGTCAGCCGTTGCAGGCGGCCCTCGGTTCGCTGGACAGAAAGCCGGTTTTCGCACAGACCTTTCCCACCGGGACGCATGCGATGTGGCTCAACTACTGGCTCGCCGCCCATGGCGTGCATCCGCTTGCCGATATCGACAGCGTCGTGATTCCGCCACCCCAGATGCCGGAGGCCTTGGCGCAGGGTGAGCTGGACGGATTTTGCGCCGGGGAGCCATGGCATGCCGTGGCACAGAACAATCAAAGTGGCAAAACCGTCATCAGTACCAGCCAGATATGGCCAGATCATCCCGAAAAAGCGCTGGCCTGCCGCCGGGAATTTGCAGCCCTGTATCCCAATACAACGCAGGCACTGATACGGACCATGCTCGAATCCTGTCAATGGCTGGCCGACAACGACAACAAATTGACATTGAGCGCATGGCTGGCGCGACCCGAATATCTGAATATCGCACAGGATTTAATCCTGTCGCGCATGGGCACCGAGAACATCGAGGCCACCCAACCTGCAACGCCGCCGCTATTGCCGGTGCGTTTTTTCGACCGCAGGGGCGCAAACTATCCGCTGCCGGCCGATGGCCTGTGGTTTCTGGGGCAGTTTCACCGCTGGGGATTATCCAGAGCGACCGATCAGTGGCATGACATCGTGAATCAGGTATGCCAAACAGAACACTACGCTGCTGCTGCGCTGCAGATCGGTCTCGATGCAGCACCGCCTGCGGCAAGCGCGGTCCGATTTTTTGACGGGAAAATCTGGGACGGCTCCGACGTCATCCACTATGCCGAGAGTTTCGCGATCAGGGCATGAAGCGCCCCAGCACACAATGCGACGAATCACGCCCCAGGTAACGCCGACTGTGAAATAATGCGCGCTATTACATTGTGAGGGCAGCTGATGCGAACAGTAAAATCGTTGCTCGGTCTGGCTGCAGTCTTGGCTGCAGTCCTGGCCGCAGTCTTGGCCGCAATGAGCGCACAGGGCGCCGATTCCGTAATCGACACGGGCCTGTGGCTCGAACAGCCTGCCGACCCCAAGGCGCTGGACTGGGTCCAACGACAGAACGCCATCACCCGCGCAGAAACCGAGAGAGTCCCCGATTTTTTTACCCTGCGCACCCAGTTGCAGGCCGCATCGGAACGCCGTGACAGGATTCCTGTCGTCCAGAAAATGGGCTCGTTCTACTACAATTTTTGGCAGGACGCGCAAAACCGAGAGAGTCCCCGATTTTTTTACCCTGCGCACCCAGTTGCAGGCCGCATCGGAACGCCGTGACAGGATTCCTGTCGTCCAGAAAATGGGCTCGTTCTACTACAATTTCTGGCAGGACGCGCAAAACCGGCGCGGCATCTGGCGTCGCACCAGCCTGGATCAATACCGCAAATCCAGACCCGACTGGGAAACCGTGCTCGATCTGGACGCGCTGGCACGGTCAGAAAAAGAAAACTGGATTTACAAGGGCAGCGTCTGCCGCCAGCCTGAATTTGACCGGTGCCTGATTCAGCTCTCACGCGGTCACAACGATGCCGTCGTCGTGCGTGAATTCGATCTGACCGGCAGGCAGTTTGTAAAAAACGGCTACACGCTGCCCGAAGCGCACAGCAATGTGGCATGGCGCGACAAAAACAGTATTTTTGTCGCCACCCGGTTTGGTGCGGACAGTTACACCGATTCAGGCCGTCCGCGCATCGTCAAGATCTGGCGGCGCGACACCCCGCTGGCCAGCGCCGCAACCGTCTTCACCGGAAGCAGGGCCGATGCCGATGTCACGGGCTACAGCATTGATCATCCCGGCCTGCATCGCGACCTGATCCGGCGCCGTCTGGACGGCGATACCAGCGAATACGACGAGTATGCAAACGGCAGGCTGATCCGGCTGGACGTGCCGCCGCGAGCCGTCATCAGCTTTTTCGGCTCACAGTTACTGGTGAGCCTGCATCAGGACTGGATTACCAAAGAAGGAAAATATGCCGGCGGTGCTTTGTTGGCGATTAATTTTGACGCCTTCAAAAAGGGCTCCCGCCGCTTCACAACGCTTTTTGCACCCACGCCGCACAGCGTCTTGACGGCAATCACGGCAACAAAAAATTATCTGCTGGTGCAGTCTCTCGATGACGTCAACAGCGCGCTGACCGAGTGGAAATTTTCGGATCAGAAATGGTTGCCGCGCACCGTACGACTGCCAACCATTGGCAACGTGACGATCACTGCCCTGGACGCCGATCACTCGAACCAATACTTCCTGATGTACTCGGATTTTTTAATGCCCGACACGTTGATGCTGATGCAGGCCGGCAGCGACCAGCGCGAAGGTCTGAAACGCGCCGCAGCCGTATTCAATGCCGACCTGTACCAGATTCAGCAGCAGCAGGCGAGCTCGCGGGATGGCACCTCCATTCCCTATTTCATTGTTCACCGCAAGGACATGCCGCTCAACGGTCAGAACCCGACCCTGCTGTACGGTGACGGCGGCTTTGGCCGGTCGCTCACCCCCGGCTATGCCGCCGGCGTCGGGCTGGGCTGGCTGCAAAAAGGCGGCGTGCTGGTGGTCGCCAACATCCGGGGCGGCGGCGAATTCGGGCCGGCCTGGCATGACGCTGCAGTCAGGCAGAACCGCCAGAATGCCTACGACGATTTTGCGGCTGTGGCGCAGGAGCTGATCACTGCCAAAGTGACCGATACCCGGCATCTGGGCACCCTGGGAGAGGGCAACGGTGGTTTGCTGGCCGGCGTGATGCTGGTCCAGCATCCGGAACTGTTCCACGCCATCGTCTGCCAGTCACCGCTGCTCGATATGCAGCGCTACAACAAAATGCAGGCCGACCGGTACTGGGAAGCTGAATACGGCAACCCCGACGTGCCCGCAGAGTGGGCCTATCTCAGCCAGTACTCGCCCTACCAGAATGTCAAAGCGGAACGCTCGTATCCCAATGTGCTGTTCATCACGGCAACCAGCGAGGATCCTGTGCACCCCGGGCATGCGCGCAAAATGGCTGCCAGGATGCTGGAACAGGGCCATAACGACGTGCGTTTTTTTGAAAACACCGAGGGTGGTCACGATGACGCGGCAGACAGTCTGCAACGCGCCGATATGGAAGCAATTAAATATATCTACCTGCAAAAACTGCTGTTCAACTGACCAGGCTGTTGCTGAATTCAAACGCCTGCAGCTGCATGCTCCTGAGGTCCTCGGTCTGCAGTTCCAGATTCTGGATGCCGGCCAGCGGCATCGCATCAGCGCCAGTCATGCACTCGAGATCAATCACCAGTTGCAGCATGTCGCCGTACACGCCGGTGCGGCTGATTAACGCTTTCTTGATGTCATCTGAAACCGAAATCTGCGCCAGCAGCTGCACCATCGGCGTATCGAACAGGACATTAATCAGCGACATGATCCCGACGGTAAATGCCGTTTCCGAGGCCAGCTGATCATGCGACAATATTTTTTGCGCCATCAGTTCCATCAGCCGGCCGCGCGTCGTTGCCAGACTCAGTAACGGCGACATCAGCATGTCGGAATGGTCAGCGCCGGCGTACATCAGAATCTGCAGCCAGCGCTGCAGCTGACGCCGGCCCAGCACATTGATCGCCTGCCTGATAGTCGCAATGCGCTGTTTGGTCATGAACGCTGCCGTATTAACCAGCCTGATCAAATTCAGGGCCAGGCCAGCATCTTTTTTGATCGCGGTCTCAATCTCGTCGATATCCGCTTCGGCGATCAGCATATTCAATATGTTGACGACATGCAGCTGGGTCGTATGCAGCTTTTTTCCGGCCAGCACTTTCGGTTTGGAAAAAAAGTAGCCCTGAAACAGGTCAAACCCCAGATCGTGACAAAACGCGAAATCTTCCAGCGTTTCCACTTTTTCAATCAGCATTTTTTTGTTGTGGGTTTTGAGAACGTGAAACAGGCTGACCAGCTGTTGGCGGTCAAGCGCCACGATGTCGATTTTGATGATGTCGACAAAAGGCAGCAGTCGGCGCAGTGCTTCCGTATCTTCGATCACGTCATCCAGCACGAAACGGTAGCCCTGCGATTTGAGCTGAACGATGCGGTCTATCAGTTCCCTGGTTACCCGGACGGTCTCAAGAATTTCCAAAAATACTTTGTCATACGGTAAAAACTGGATGAAATCACTCATCAGCACTGCCGCATCCACATTGATAAATCCGGGCAGGGAACCGATGACATTGACCAGACCCAGTTTTGATGCATGCGCAATCACAGTGGCGGTCGCAACGATGTCGTTGGTGACGTCGGCCGAACCGGTGGAGGCGCGCCGGAACAGCAACTCATAGGCAGTCAGTTTTTGGCGTCGGTCCAGTATCGGCTGGCGCGCGACAAAAAAATCCATTGCTTCACTGTTATCTTCAGTTGGTATTGTGCTCATGACATCTCGCTGGCGTGGGGTTCTTGCCTTTTCTTCATTCAATGCAACTCCTGCTTACAGAATAGGCGAGAAAAGCCGGTTTTGCGAGCTGAACCACCGGCGCGATTGCACTAACAGGGACGCACCTCGACGGCAACCCCGCTGAGTACCGCATTTCCCGAGAGCGGATCGCGCAAAGTCTCATCCAGCAGCGCGTTCAGGTTGGGCCCCGGCCGCTCCTGCGCCACGGCCATGCGTATGCCGGGCTGGTCGTGCCCCCAGCCGTGCGGCAGGCTCACCACGCCGGGCATCATCTCCTCGCTGGTTTCAACCTGCACCGCAATCGACCTTGCGCCGTTGCGCAGGGTTGCCATTGCGCCGTCCTGCAGGCCAAGCCGCTGCATGTCAACCGGATGCAGCAGCGCAGTGCAGCGGTATGGTCCCTTTGCCAGCACCGGCAGGTTGTGCATCCAGCTGTTACCGGAACGCACCTGTCGGCGACCGATGATGACCATGTCGGGCGCGGCCTGATGCAACGCGGCGCTGACCCGCTGCAGATCGTTGATCAGCATTGCCGGCGCCAGCTCGATCTTGCCCGAGGGCGTGCGCAACAGTTCCGGGATGCGCGATTGCAGCGCACCGAGATCGATGCCGCCAGGCGCGGCCTTGAGCTTCGCCAGACTGAGTCCGTCCGGCTTTTGTCCGAACTGATCACCATAGGGACCGGTACGGAGTGCGAAGTCGATCTGGCGTTCCGGTCCGCTCAGATGGGCCAGCGCCTGCTGCAGCGCTGCGGCGTGCGCCGGAACAGTGCGCTGCAGATCGGCGGCAAACAGTTCGGTATCGAATTCAATCGCGTCAGTCTGTGCGCCGCGTCCCTGCACAATGGCGAGCAAACGCAGCAGAATTTGCCATTCCGGCGGATGGTCGTCGGCCCGCGCCATGAGCGGCGCGCTGAACCGGGTATGGTTGCGACAGGAAAATTGCTGGAACACGATATCGTAATGCGCATCCTCGAGCGGCGACGAACCGGGCAGGATCAGATCGGCATGGCGCGAGGTTTCATTCAGATAGATATCCATGCTGACCATGAAATCAAGCCTGTCCAGCGCCGCCGACAGCCGCTCGCCATTCGGTGCCGACAGCACCGGATTGGCAGCAATTGAAATCAGCGCACGCACCTGTCCGGCGCCAGGCGTCTCGATTTCTTCTGCCAGGCAGGTAATGGGCAGTTCGCCCATCACTTCCGGTGCCCCCGAAACGCGACTGGCGTGACGCCCGGTAACAATGCCACGGCCAGAACCCGGCTTGCCGATCGTATTGGCCGCGAACGCCGCTGCTTTCGGAAACATGGCACCCCCTTCGGCATCCAGATTGCCGGTCAGCACATTGAGCACGTCCACCAGCCAGCTGCACAGCGTGCCGAATTCCTGGGTGCAGGTGCCGATGCGGCCATACACGGCGGCGCGGGGCGCAGCGGCGAGCTGACGCGCCAGTGCGCGCAGGGTCGGCGCGGCAATCCCGCAGCGCACAGCGACCAGCTCAGGCGAGAATTCCTGGACCGCTGCCCGCACGTCATCCAAGCCAAGGGTATGCCCGGCCAGGCGACCAGGCCGCAGCAGATTCTCGGCGAACAGCACATGCACCAGACCGAGCAGCAGGAATACATCGGCACCGGGACGGATGAAGTGATGCGCATCAGCCACGGCTGCCGTTTCGCTGCGCCGCGGATCGATCACCACGATCTGCCCGCCGCGCTCGCGCATTGCCCTGGCCTTGCCGCGAAAATCCGGCACCGTCCACAGGCTGCCGTTCGAGACCATCGGATTCGCTCCCAGAATCAGCAGGAAATCCGTGCGTTCAATATCCGGCACCGCAATCGAGAGCCAGTTGCCAAACATCAGGCCCGAGGCCAGCTGCTTGGGCATCTGATCCAGCGTCGACGCCGAAAAAACATTGCGCGACCCGAGTGCCCGGGCCAGTCGCTGGAAATAGATCAGCAGGCCAATCTTGTGCGCTGCCGGATTGCCGATAACACTCGCCACCGCATCCCGGCCATGTTCGGCGATGATCGGCACCAGGCGTCGCTCGATCTCGGCAAAGGCCTCATCCCAGCTTATCTCGACGAACCCGCCATCGCGCCTGAGCAATGGTCTGCGCAGCCGGTCCGGGTCGTTGTGCAAATCCCGGAGCGACACCCCCTTGGGGCAGATATACCCGTGACTGAACACATCCGCCTCATGCCCGCGTATGCTGAGGATGTCATTTTTATTGATTTTCACTTCCAGTCCGCAACAGGCCTCACATAACGGACAGATGCGATGAGCGGTGATGGTATCGGCGTCGTTGAGCATGGCTGGGGTCTCCTTGGTTAGGTCAGGCATTGCGGAAGTATAGCGACGAAAGTCGGTGATGGTGGGATAAAACGGCAGCCTGAAATGGTGGATTTTTATTGCAGCCCCTATGCATCAACTTACGCAATTTGGGTAGGGTGCAATCACATTGCACCAGCTCGCGGATAATGAGCGCCCGGTGCAATGGCATTGCACCCTACGAATCTTCGACGAAACGGGCTTAAGTTGATGCACATGGGGTGCAATTTTTTTGCACCCTTTGATTCAGGCGAACGCTGTCCACTGCTGCCGGTTGCGATAATAAATTTTATTTTCTGTCGCATCGATCTGAAACAGATGCAGCCATTGGTGATCAACCAGATTTCTCACCGTGGCGTGTTTTTCCAGGATCGCGAGAATCGCCTCGCGCGGTGCTTCGATCATGACCGACAGGCGCAGCGGTGTATGCATCAGGCGCTTACCGTCGTGCACCGACTGCCAGGGCAATCCGATACGCAGATCACCGCCATTGCCCTCAAATACGCCCAGCCTCTGGCCGACAACGTTGTGCAGAATCTTGCTGCCACTGCCGTATCGCTGCGGGTCCACCGTGGAGGCGTAATACTGCATGTTGATCCAGTTTGCCACCACCATCGGTGCCGTCATGATCAGTTCCAGTATCGCGTAGCCTGCGTCACTGTGGCTGTCGTAATCATGTAAAAACGCACGCCCTCCCAGATTCAGCCCACGGCTGCGACTGCGCGGCGCCACGATCATCGCGGCGTTATTGGCCAGCCCCCACTCCGGCCGGATCTGCGCCCAGTCCACAGAGCGGCCGATGTAGCTGTCCGCAAGATTTTCCTTGCCCGCTGCGCCGCTGTTCATGCCGAGGGACGCAGCACGTTCAGCCCTGGCCTGCGCCGAGGCCGCAGCCAGCGCTGCCTGAAGCTGCGCCAGATCGGCAAGGTGGGTCTGTGGCACCCGATCCACATGGTAGAGTTGCAGATCATCGGTGGTGGTGTTGTGCAGACCGGCGATAAACCAGGTGCTGTCAGGGATGATGATGTGTTCGGCAAGCAGGCCTGCACGCAGCGCCGGATTATTCAGCATGTCGGCCAGCAATCGCACATTGATCGCACCGCTCTGACCGCCGCAGGCGCCGCACTCCAGACCCGATGCGTGGGGATTATTGGCACAGGATGCGCCATGCCCGGCGAGCAATACCAGAGGCGACAAATTCTGCCGCAAACCCATCGCAATCAATATCTGCTTCACCAAAGCCACCTGCTCCGCCAGGCTCACGACCTGACTCAGCGCAGAGTCGGCATACAGCATGAGTGCCGGTGCTTCCTGAGGATCGGCCTGGGGCAATTTTTTACGCAGGGTGCCTCTGAGCAGCTCAGCGCCGTACAGCAGACCCAGCGTTTCCACAAAGCTGAACGTGGAACTGGCATTCTGGCGCAATGCCTGCCAGCGGTTCTGATCGCGCAGCGTGCGCCGGTTAGACAGATCAGCGTCCGAGGGCGGTTCGCTGACCCAGTATCTGGGCGCCAGAAGGCCAGGCAAATGAGGCTGAATCAATGCGCTGCCGCGTTCGCGATAGGCTATCGGCAAGCCGAAAAAGCCGGCAAAGCCTATGGTTGCAACAGCAGGGTGATGCGCTTCCAGCGCGCGCCGGTAAACTTCGGACCGCACATCAATACAGAATACCGCCTGACATGCCGCCACACGTGGTTCTGCTCCCGTCACTTGCAACAGATCGGTTGCCAGTGTTTTTTGTCCGGCATGCTCCATTGCGTGCAACAGCACATGATCCAGTTCACACTGCTTTTCCAGCGCTGCCTCGTGCTGCGCCAGCCCGCGCCATGCCGCCACCAGTTGTTCGCGCATCGACGGATACTGCTGCAACAACAGCCATTCCCACGCCAGGCGCACGGCCAGTAACTGCACGATCTGGTCACCGCGTTGCTGACTGGATTGCGAACCGAGCTGCGCCTGCCATTTGATATACGAACACCACGCAGCCCAGCCATTGATATCCATCAGCAAGGCGCTCAGATAATCACGCCATTGCTGTCTGTCCAGTCCGAGTTGCGGCAGCACGGTCTGGATTAATTCAGTGGCATCCGTTGGCAGTTGCCGCACCGCCTGTTTAAATCGTCGGTAGCCCAGTTGCAGCAACGGGCCCTGATCAAACGTTGCGTTGCTTTGCCAGGAAGCATACAGAGTGCTCGATTGACAAGGATGCCAGGCCGCCTGCCCCTGATCAAAATACGCTGCGCAATGCTGGCTGATCTGGTGTTTCACAAACTGCTGCCACGACAGGGCATGCGAGAGGTCACGGTACTGATCTGTCAGGCGGGTAATCAGGAGCGCCTGTTCCGGCTCGCTGTGTGCAGAGTGCAGTCTGTCCTGCAGCGCAGACATTGAACAGGGTTGATCGGCATACGCCATCGCTGCATCGATATCCTGGACGCAGAACTGGCCACTGCGCCATTGCGCCAGAAAATAGTCAGGTGGCATGGTGAGCGGTGCGCCGGCCAGTTTCCAGAGATTCTTTGCCACCTCCGGAAAGTCCTGATCTCGCCATCCCCAATAAGGATTGACCGCGATGAATTGATCCAGCGGCCAGGTCGGTGCAATACGATTCTGCGCTGCGTCTATGCACAGGTCGATAAACTGTTCACTGTCGTCAACTGACTGATGAGAAGATGTCGCCACAATTACTCCTGAAGGGTGCTGGGTTCTAAAAACGGGCAGTCTGGCTGGCGGTGTTCTGTCGCGTCGGCACCGGCCACACCCAAAAGGTAAAGCGAGTGAACAGATCGTCGAGAAAAAATCCGCCGTAAAACAGAGGGTAGAGTCGTTGCGCAAATCGGGATGCGGGCCTGGCCAGCACGATACTTTGCAGCAGGTACAGCACGCCGAATAAACACGCGACCCAGATCACACGCCCAGTCATCCAGCCGGCCTGATCGACAACCGTCAGACCCAGACCGGAATCTACCAGGCGATGCAGACCGACATACATCAACACCAGTCCAGCTGCATACAGCAGGCCTTTCAGATTGCCCGCAATCGACACCCGCTCTGCGTTGAAGGACAGCAGCGGTGCCAGAGACAATGCGATGATGACTGCAAAAGCAAACAGTGGTTCCTGCAGCGACAGTTCCTGGTGCAGCAACTTGAGCAGCGCCACTACCATCAACAGTCCGGCACCGGCTGACACCAGTCGGTCAGTCAGACCTGGCACGGCCAGCTCTTGAGAGCGCAAAGTCAGGCGGGCATTGGTACTGCCGGAATTCAGAAACGCATACGCCTTGTACAGCGAGTGCGCCAGCAGATGCAGCGTCGCCAGTTCATAAGCACCGAGGCCGCATTCCATGAGCATGAAACCCATTTGCGCGCAGGTTGACCAGGCCAGCGCAACCTTGATACTGATCCGCGTCATCATCACCATGGCGGCGATTACCGTGGTCAGGCTGCCGATACCGACCAGAAAAATCTGCGCTGCGCAGGACGATGCCATCAGAAAGTCCAGACGGATCAGCAAAAAGCCGCCCAGATTCACCACGCCGGCATGCAGCAGCGCCGATACCGGAGTCGGTGCTTCCATCACCTGAATCAGCCAGCCATGAAACGGCAGCTGCGCACATTTCAGTGCAGCGGTCAGCGCGAGCAGCAGGGCCGCAATCTGCAGCTTGCCCGGCAAGGTCGCCAGCGGACCGATACTGGCCCTGAGCTGGTCCAGTTCCAGCGTGCCGGTTTGCGAGGCGATCAGTCCGATCGCGCCGATCAGGGACAGATCAGCCAGCCGGCTGACCAGAAATTTTTTATGCGCTGCAAAAATTGCCTGGGGACGCTGCGGATAAAACGTCAGCAGGGCATGCAGGGCCAGACTGGTCATCACCCAGGCCAGTGCCAGCACCGCCAAATTATTGGCAATGACCACCAGATTGACTGCGGCCAGTGTGAGCAGCAGTGCGCTCAGATAGCGCCGCTGCCCGGCAGCCCCGTCGAGATAATGGTGCGAGAACCCGATGATGACCCAGGCGATCAGATTCACCATCACCAGAAAAAGATTACCCGGCAGGTCGCTGCGCACGGCAATGCTGACTGCACCCCAGGCGCCCAGTTTCCACGCAGGTGTGAGCGACATCACATCCGGTCCTGCCAGCACGGTACACAGCAACGCCAGCAGCGCCAGTCCCAGGCAGGTCAGGCCCAGCGCCCTGGCCAGGCGCCACAATCGTTCCATGGACAGCAGCGCACTGTGTGCCAGCAATGCAAACCCAAGGTAGCACAACGGCAGCAGCGACAGATTCACGGCGCGCCAGACAGACAGATCAGCGCTGAACATGTTCTCTGCTTTCTGCGGGTACGACAGTGGTTTTCAGCAGCACCGCGCGTGCCCAGTCTATGGCGCTCTGGTAGGACGCGACCAGCGGCAACTGTTCCAGAAATCCGATCAGGCGCTGTCCATCGGCATGATTAAAATTCACATGTCCCATTTTTCTGCCGGGGCGATATTCTTTGCCATACCAGTGACACTGCGCGGCGCCCTGCGCGAGCCAATCCGCGTTCCATTCCATGCCGAGCAAATTCACCATGACGCTGGTGCCGGATTGCGCGGGTTGCGGCAGAGGCAGGCCACAGATTGCGCGCAGGTGCAGTTCAAACTGATCGATCGATGCGCCGGTCTGGGTCCAGTGCCCGGAGTTGTGCACGCGCGGTGCAATTTCATTGACCAGCAACTGCTCACCGACCTGAAACAGTTCCATCGCCATGACACCGACGTAATCCAGCGCAATCATCACCGTGGATAACATGCGCTCGGCCTGCGCCTGCAGATGCGCCAGTCGATCCGGCTGATGGATGCTGATCGCCAGCACGCCGTTCTGGTGGTGGTTTTCGGTCAGCCCGTAAAAACACATCTGACCTTCGCGGTTGCGCGCGCCGATGATCGACACTTCGCGGTCAAAACGAATCGCGGATTCGGCGATCGCCTGACTGGCCCAGTCCGGCAAGGGACTGATATGCAGATTCGACAGACGCTTTTGACCGCGACCGTCATAACCGCCCTGAGCACTTTTGAGAAAAACATCGGGACCAAGCAGTGTATGCAGATCAGCCTGCGTCGTCTGACTGTCAGGGGCGGTCCAGGGCGCGGTGGCTACCGCCAGATCATCAAGCAGCTGCTTTTGTCTGATCCGGTTGGCGAGTCTGAAAATGGCGTCGTGGTTGAGCCAGTTGGGGTGGCGCTGCAGCGCATCGGTATAAGGATTGACCGGCCAGTGTTCGCGTTCAATCGTCACCACGGCATCGATGGGCGGATAGAGATCGGACTCAACATCCAGCATGCGCACGTCAATGCCGATGCGCTGACCTGCCTGCTGCAACATGGCGCCGAGCTGGCCATTTCCGAGGACAGCCACTTTCATAACGACGATCCAATGACGCTGTTATCCAGAACCTGCTGTGTCTGGCGCGCGCGCCAGCTGATCAGTCTGGCCATCAGATCGGCGTCTCTGAGCGCCAGAATCTGAATCGCCAGCAGGGCCGCATTAAAGGCGCCGGCATTC
>Ga0209067_10001355_pt1 | contig 15177 bp, 14 predicted proteins | sample ColStrG_CSR_2013_FD_187199 | JGI IMG/M metagenome (GOLD analysis project Ga0209067, IMG submission 187199) | Freshwater sediment microbial communities in response to fracking from Pennsylvania, USA - Cold Stream Run_MetaG_CSR_2013 (SPAdes)... | ecosystem: Environmental > Aquatic > Freshwater >...
TTCCTTTTTCTTTATACCTTTACACCCCTCTAACAACCACAAAACACTGATTTACATGAAGTTTATTGTTAATTCCAGCTATTTGTTGAAGCAACTCTCCAACATCAACGGAGTGATCACCACTAATCCTGTTGTACCCATTCTTGAAAATTTTCTTTTTGAAATTGATAAAAGTAAACTAACGGTTACCGCCTCCGACCTGCAGACCTCCATGATTACCGAGATCAACATTGAGTCAAAGGAAAAGGGAAACATTGCCGTGCCCGCGCGCATCCTTCTGGAAACGCTAAAAAATCTTCCTGATCAGCCTGTTACTTTTTCAATCGATGAATCCACCTACAGTATTGAGATTAGCTCGGATAACGGCCGCTATAAATTAGCCGGAGAAAACGCGACTGATTTTCCTAAAGTGCCGTCCGTTTCCAATGATTTCTCCGCCAATATTTCCAGTGAAGTTTTAGCCCGCGCTATTAACAACACCATCTTTGCCACCAGCAGTGATGAACTTCGTCCTGCCATGACGGGTGTCTATGTTAACCTTGGGGATAAGAACACCACCTTTGTTGCCACCGATGGTCATCGTTTGGTTCGTTATCGCCGAACCGATATTAAATCGGATAATGGTAATGCCATTATCATCCCGCGCAAAGCACTGAATTTATTAAAAGCTACGTTGCCAACTGAAAATACTGACGTGAATATTGACTTCAATATGAGCAACGCGTTCTTTAAGTTTGGAAATATCCGCATGATCTGTCGTTTGATTGATGAGCGCTATCCGGATTATGAGAATGTGATCCCCACCTCGAATCCCATCAAGATGACCATCAGTCGTACCGAACTATTGAGTTCACTTAAGCGCATTTCCATTTATGCCAATAAGACCACACATCAAGTTCGTTTGAAAATAACGGGAAGTGAACTTCAAGTGTCTGCCGAAGATTTGGATTTCTCCAATGAAGCCAATGAGCGGCTTTCTTGTGAACACGAAGGGGAGGATATTGAGATCGGTTTCAACGCGCGTTTCTTAATTGAAATGCTGACCAATCTGGATACCGATCAAATTAAATTGAACATGTCAGCCGCCAACAAAGCAGGAGTTATTTTCCCGGCAGAAAAAGAAAAAGGCGAAGACATTCTCATGCTGGTCATGCCAGTGATGCTGAATCAATATGCGTAAGCTTAAAGCCTAAGCACGTAACCGAAGAACCACCCCTGGGTGGTTTTTTTATTGAAATAAACTAACCCCCCGCGAAAATCTTTACTTAACATCACATGTTTGTGTGACTGTTTTTTTTTGATTTTCAAGAAAAGTATATCTACATTCGGTAGTTATCTGGTGGGTTTGACATTTAAATCGTGTCAACGTATGTCAGTTCAAAAAGCGCGCTGGTTCTGCTTCCTTTTTCCATTATTTCTTGGAATATCCAGTTTACTGGGTCCAACTAAATTGCAGGCGCAAAAATTTAGCGTGGGGCTAAAGGCCGCCGGCAGCTACAACAACACATATGGTCAAGGCACAAGTTCCTTTTTACCAGTCGCCACCTTCGGCGGATCGCTAGGGGGGTATAGCACATTTCAACTTTTTGAGAAATTCAGGATCCGCGCGGAAGCTTTATTCTCCACCCGTGAGTTTAGCACACAATACAGTTCCGTGGGTACATCTTCGGCATCGCTTTACAGTGGCCATCAACCCGCCCTGGCGCCAAGCAGTTCCTTGAGCACCAGTCCCGCTGGCGCATTTGTTGCCACCCTCAGCCAACAGACGGTTTACCTTGATATCCCGGCAGGCATTGACTATGAAATTACTTACCCCATACATCTCCAAGCCGGTGCCATGCTCTCCATTTTCTTAAATGAATGGAATAGCAGTTTGAGCAATAATTCCACGGTCGGGCTTCAGCAGCCCGCCGACTCAAAATATTACCAGCAATACCAGTTTTATGTTTATGGTGGTGCTTACTATGAATTGCGGTTCAAATTGTGTTTCGGCTTGCGAGCAAACCTTGGCTTGACAAACCCTTTTGTAACAATAAGTTCCGGAACGGGAAACCAGGTGTACCCCTATTCTTATCAATTGTTTATCACTTATCCTCTTTTCAAATTTTAAAAGACACACAAACAATCAATTTCAAATACCATGTCACCTATTAAGCCAGCCAAATCGCTATTGCTCGCCAGTTTGCTTATCGCATTCTATGCCTGCACAACCAAAAATGAGGTTCCTCAACCCGTGGTAGATACCGCCCGTGTGGATGCCCTTCGCACCCAATTGATCGCCTTGCAACAGCAGGTACTGGGTGCGCAGCAGACCACGTCAAAGGACTCTCTTACACTGTCTCAACTTCAGGCTGAGATTGCACAACTTCAGGCCTATCTTCAACGCACTGTTTCATACACCGTTACTGTTAATTCATTTCTTTTCAAGCCACTGGGTGGGGCGACGGTGAAGCTGTCGCAAGGCGGTAAAATTGTTAGTGCCACGACGGCCTCCAATGGAAACGCAACCTTCGCCGGTCTCTATGCCGGAATAATTACGGCCACCGTTGACCTTACCGGTTTCGCCAGGTTAGTATTTCGGGCCGATATCAGAAATAACATTGACGGCGCATCGGCGTATTCAACCAATTCAAAAGTGCTTATGATTCCCTTAGGAGGAACCCCTCAAGCAGACTCTTGTATGACTGTTCAATATTGGAAATTGTACGCCAATTATAACATGGTTGACGATACCCTTGGGGGCCCGGTAGTCCAACAAAGTTATTTCAATACTACACCAGCCAGCAATCCGTTGCTGGCCTTACCGGCAGGGCCTAACCTTTATGCGCCCAATGTTAGCTACACTCCTGTGACTACGCAAACGATCACCGCGACGCTGAATCAATATTCATTCTTAGATGGGAACGGCTATATCTCCTACGCCATACCCGTCGGGTTTACGGGATGGGACGCCGTGGTTAATAATACAGGTCTAACTGGCAACGGCCAAGTAGTCAGTGCTACCTATGAAAACACGATCTGGACCGCAACGGCCGGGGCCAATGGGATTTACACGATCAAACTGCCAGCATCCGACATCAGCAATGTAACCAGTAACGTTAATAATCTTAACATTAATACGGCGAGCTCGTTTGGCTTCCGCGTGGACTTTGGTGAATTCACCCATGACTTCACACAGTATACCACCAGTTCCGTTGGGTTTGGGAATTTTAGTACCCCCTATATTATCAATGGGTCCTATCCGGCGCTACCGACTTATGCCTCCACCTATATCTATCGGGTAAATTCTCCGGGGGGATGGGAATGGACATCGAATCAAACCACTTCGTTGACCTCAGCCTGGCCATTTTTCTATAACGGAACTTTGAAATAACCAAAATAAAATCGCCACGAGTTATGAAGACTTTCCATAAAATAATATTGTTCTTTCTGGTGTTGTCCATTAGCTTGGCCCTGCCCAGTTGCAAGGACAACGTCCTCACGCCAGTGACCACGAGCAAATCAGCCGATTCGCTCACGGCCCTCATTAGCGCTCTTAATTCAAAACTGGTCACGGTAAATGCAAAAGATAATTCATTACAAATCAAATTGGCCAAGTTTCAATCCACTGCGGACAGCTTGAATGCCATCAGTAATAGCAACGGGAATTATGCGCAGGCTGTTCAATACACCGTATATGTGATTGACGGTGCCAATTCCGTAACGGGAACGAGTTATGTTTCGGGCGGTCGGTCAGCGCACTGCAAAGATTGCAAAGTAGCTGGTGTTGATGGGGCTACCGTTACCGTCGCTTCTAATGGGCAAACGTATAGTGCCATTAGCTCCGACGGCCGCGCCATATTTAATAATCTTTATGTAGCCGGTTTGGCAACGGTGACCATTACGGCAAGTGGATATACGTCGTGCAGTTACACCACCTACTTCAACCCAAAAAGCACCATGGCTGGTAACAGTGGTATCGGCTCTGTTTCTTTGTACCGTTCCAACTTTTCTGGGTACAGTAACACCGTCACCGCCGTTGCCCCGGTCAGTACCAGCGGTTCAGGCACAGGGGCATTGTTCACCATCGTGGTGGGAAACTCAGGAAATGTTACATCGATTACGGCCACTACCCCCGGCAGCGGGTACAAGACTGGTGACTTAATCACCTTTAATGGAAGTCAGTTATGCGATTGCAGTGGTTCGGTTACCTTCCAGGTTACCTCCGCACCAGGCCCCGTTAACCCAGGACAAACCGGCACTACGCTCAATGCCTCCACCAATGTTCTTATCCTGCCTACGGCAGGAAAAAATGTAACAACCTACACGGGTCAATTGTATATCAATAAATCGGTTATGGATGACACGCTCGGGCGGCTATACAATAACGCTACCGATCATGCTCGTTATTTAACTTTTGTTAGTCCCTTCGGACCCTACCACGGCATCGACCAGACCAGTGGACAATATGCACAAAACCAATACTTTAATGCTAATAATGCGACAGTAGTCCCGGGTAACGCCATTACTTTTACCAACCTCACCACGCTGGCGGGGATGAATTTCATTTATGGCTATCCAACCTATGTAAGCAATTATTATGCACCCTATAGCCTTAACTATCAATTCTTGCCAGGGGATATCATTTCCATTTCCTATACTGGGCTGACGGCATTTGCCACCATTGGTGCAACAGGAAGCTACAACTTGGTCGTTCCATCGTATGAAAACAATCCCGGAACAACGATTAGCACCGCTGCTGGGTTATGGTATAATGGTGGAAACGTCATCCATTACCAAGATAACTACACCTATCTGTCTACGACCGCCGATATTGGTAGTACCAATGTCACGCTAAATTTATTTAATACCACTACCTATGCGGTTACCAAAATCACCACCTATTATCAAGAAACAAAAATGTTCGAATTCTATCCCTACATTGAAAGTGACAATGGTGGTTACACTGTAATAGACGGCTATGGCAAAGATGTCCAGACCTTCAGCAGCTTGCCAGGCCAGACCGTAACGCGGAACGTTTTCTTCTTTCCCTCAGGCCCTATTGGTCAATAAAACCAACCCAAAATTTAACCCTGTGCTAGTGCTGAAATCAACCCCATCCTTGCGCTTTCTGGCGGACTGCAATTTTAGGATTGGAACCGCAAACACGGCTGACATTATTAATCTATAGATTATGAAGACCTTCAATCACATCTTGATCTTCTTTGCCCTGCTAGCGTTGGCCTTGGCCACGCCAAGTTGCAAGGATAACATTCTCACGCCCGTTACCAATAATAAATCAGCAGACTCGCTGACCGCACTGATTACCACGGCCAATAGCAGGCTGGTGTCCATCGCTGCCAAGGACAAAACGTTACAAATTCAATTGGCTAAGTTTCACTCTACGGCTGACAGTTTAAATGCCATCAGCAGTAGCAATGGCAATTATTTACAGTCCGTACAATACACCGTATACCTCCTTGACGGTGGCAATTCAGTGACCGGAGTATACTATAATGGTAGCCGCACGTGCGAAAATTGTAAAGTTAACGGCGTGGACGGCGCCACCGTTACGGTCAATTCCAATGGACAAACCTACACCGCCCTGAGTGCTGACGGCCGAGCCATTTTTAATAACCTGCAGGTCGCTGGCTTGGCAACCGTATCAGTTGCTGCCAGTGGGTATACCAATTGTAGTTACACCACTTATTTCAACCCCAAGGGATCAAATAATGGGGGGATCAGTTCTGTTTCTTTTTACAGCTCGAGCTTTTCGGGGACAAGCAATACGGTAACGGCCGTTGCCCCTGCCAGTACCACTGGGTCAGGTTCCGGAGCTTTATTTAATATTGTTATTGGCAACACGGGCAATGTGGCGTCAATCACTGTAGCTAGCCCCGGAACGGGATACAAGAATGGGGATCAAATAACATTTAATGGAAGCCAGCTTTGCTATTGTGGAGGAACAATAACGTATACGGTCACAACAGGACCAGTTAATCCAGGTCAAACCGGCGCTGTCCTTAACGCCTCCACTAATGTTCTTCTCCTACCGACGGCGGGAAAAAATGTGACCACTTTTACAGGCCAGTTGTATATCAATAAGTCGTCTATGGATGATACCCTAGGCCATATGTACAATAACTCCACCGATAAGGCTCGATACCTAACTTTTATTAGTCCTTTGGGCCCCTATCATGGCTATGACTATTCAACCTATTATTCTCAAGAGTATGCTCAAAACCAGTATTATAATATAAATAATGAGAAAACTATTCCCGGGAATGCGATTAGTTTCACAAGCCTCACCACGCTGGCCGGAATCAATTACCTCTATGGCTATCCAAGCTACGTGAGTAATTATTATGCTTACTCCCAAAACTATCAATTCATGCCGGGCGATATTATGTCTGTTTCTTATACCGGCTTAACAGCTTTTGCTACTCTTAGCGCAGCTGGAATCTATACCTTATCAGTTCCTTCTTATCAAAACAATCCGGGAACAACCGTTGGTACAACCTCAGCCCTTTCGCAAGGAAATGGAAATGCTATTTACTATCAAGATAACTACACGTTTTTGTCCACCAGTAACTATACGGGAAGTACGGCCGTTACTCTAAATTTATTTGATGCAACCACTTATGCGGTGACTAAGATCAACAGTTATTATGAGGTGACAAAAAAATTTGATTATTATCCCTACATCGAAACCGACGACGGTAATTATTCCCAAATAGATGGCCATAGTGGCGACACGCAGTATTTCAGTGCTTTGCCTGGTCAAACCGTGACACGGAATGTCTTTTTCTTTGCTTATTCCCCCTCCAGCCAATAAGTAAGGCGGATACTACCAGAAGGCCGCCTAAATTGAGCGGCCTTCTTTTTGGTTAATATTCTAAAAGCTGATTTGAATCTATTAGTCACCAAAACTAATTCCCAGTCCCTTGGCGGCTTGAACGAGATAGGAATCTTTTTTCACAAAATTAGGTTCGCTAGTGGCTTCTTCTAGTGTCACAGACGTAATCATATTATTTTTAAACGACACCATCCTTCCAAAATTTTTCTCCAACACAAGTTCAAATGCTTTCACCCCGAAAGAGGAAGCCAGCACACGATCAAAAGCAGATGGGGTGCCCCCGCGCTGCACATGTCCTAAAACCGTCTCGCGAATTTCCGCCTTACATCCGGCATCCTTTAATTGCTTTGACAGCTGATAAGCCACACCACCTAAACGCACGTGCTCGGATCCTTTTTCTCCGGCACTTGATGTTATCGTTCCTTCTTTTGGTTTTGCTCCTTCAGCAATGACAATATTGGCAAACCCACGACCTTTAAAGTAACGTTGGTCGATGCGTTTGACAAGCTTATTTGTATCGTAAGGGATTTCTGGAATCAAACAAATCTCTGCCCCGCCGGCAATGGCGGTATGCAATGCAATCCAACCGGCATCTCGCCCCATCACTTCCATGATCATCACCCGATGATGGCTCTCGGCTGTGGTGACCAATTTATCAAAACTGTCGGTAGCAATTTGGACGGCCGTTTGAAACCCAAACGTCATATCGGTGGCCGACAGATCGTTGTCGATGGTTTTTGGAACACCGATCATGGGGATGCCTTTGTCGTATAATACTTTAGATATTTTTTGAGAACCATCACCGCCAATATTAATGACCGCATCAAACTCAAGCGCCTTCAATTTCTTGGCAAGCTCATCGGAACGATCTATAAATTTAATAGAACCATCCGCTTGAGGCACAGGAAATTTAATGGGGTTGCCTTTGTTGGTGGTCTTCAAGATCGTGCCCCCCTTCACATGAATACCCGCCGTGAGCTTAGAGGTTAATTTGATAATTTCCTGCGGCTCATTCAACACGCCATTAAATGCTTCAATGCTTCCGTACACTTCCCAGTCTTTTTCTTTGCGAGCGCGTTTGGCAACCCCCCGGATGACTGCGTTAAGGCCAGGGCAATCTCCGCCGCCAGTAAGGATTAATATTTTTTTCATGGCTATTATTTAAGAACATCAAATTACAAAAGGATTCTAACTTCCGGGTGCTGCAACCGAATGCCAGCACCAAAAATCAAGTAGCTGCCCTGCGCAGTCGATCATTAATGGCGAGGCCTAGTCCGATACCAGGAACAAGTTCGGTTAGAATAACATCAATGTCAATGCTATCCAGTTCTCGTAAAGAAGAAAAAAGTTTTTGGGCTGCCTCATTCAAGTTGCCCGAAGGGGAAAGAATTAACTCCTTTTTTACAGGCGAAGCCAGGTTCAATTTCTTAAATGACAAGACACCAATGGATTTCGACCCCTGTTCTTCAATCAGTTTCGGAATGTCACCAATCAAAACCGGTTTTCGTGGTGCATAATGACTTTGTAACTGACCTGGGGCTTGCGGACTTGAAACAGCGTTGGCATTTACCAGCACCGCACCGGCGACCGATTCAATGTCTTCAATGCTAAGTCCACCTAACCGATAAACAATTGGAGCGTCTCCGTCAAAGCCGACGATGGTTGATTCTATACCTACCTTACAGCGACCACCGTCTAGAATATACTCAATCTTGTCTCCGAGTTGATCATTAACGTGTTCTGGAGTGGTTGGGCTTACATACCCAAATGGATTGGCACTTGGTGCTGCCAGTGGAAACGGAAGGGATCGTAATAATGCTAAAGTCAACGAATGATCAGGACAACGCAGCCCCACACGATTAAGGCCTGCCGTTACCAAATCTGGAATAATGTTTTTCCGAGGAAGCAGCACGGTGAGAGGCCCTGGCCAAAATCGGTTCATCAACTCAAATGCTTTTTCAGGAATCGCTTCTGCAAAGCCATTTACCGCATTAGCGTCCCGAACGTGTACAATCAATGGATCAAAATACGGTCGGTTCTTCACCACAAAGATTTTTGTCACCGCATCGGGATCCAATGCATTGCCTGCCAATCCGTAAACTGTCTCCGTGGGAATGGCCACTATTTTACCCTGCTTAAGAAAAGCAGCCGCTTTTAATATATCCTTTCCGATCTCCGCCATGGGTCAACGAGAACAATGAGCAAGGGCGAGTTTATCTTTCATTCTTAACACCGATCTTTCAGAAGTAAACCTTTCAAGCTCTTTAAGATTTATCCAACGCACCTCATGCGACTCTTCGCTGACGGTAATTTTTTCTGTTTCCATGGCCAAGACCAAAAATCGGATATCATAATGAAAATGCGCAGGGAAATCTTTTCTCTCCGGGATGACATGAATATCCAAATCAAAAATCTCCTGAAAAGGGTTTAAATTTTTTAGCCCGGTTTCTTCCTCTGCTTCCCGCACGGCAACACGCCATACATTTTCATCTCCATCGGCATGGCCGCCTGGCTGCACCCATTTGTTTAGCTTGGCATGAAGTACCAACAAGGATTTTGTTTTGTCTGGATTGACAATCCATGAAGAGCCCGTGATGTGACCTGGCAAATGAGTACGCTGGAAGCAATTGTCGCTTTTCATTAATTCAACAAACCGATCAACAAATGTTTGCTCTTCTCCAAAATCAGTTTTGTAGGATTTCAACATCTCGAGCAGCACGTGTCGGTCCATGTACATTACTGAATAATTATAGTGACTTTATTAAATTTGCCTTCCTCAAGCTTCCCTATTTTCTCCCCGCCACCGGCATTGTCTTTGTCCCCTTTGCGAGCCAGGATGAAATACGATTCCGGTTTCAATTTATTGAATTTTGCAACGCCCTTTTTATCGGTTACCGTTTCCATCACCGGATTGACTTCCTTGGTAAAATCTTCCTCTTTTAAAAATAGCCTTACTGATGCACCCTCCACGGTGTTGCCTAATTCATCACGAACGGTGACCGTCAGGGACGTTTTAAATAGCTGAAATGGCGTGCTTGGTGAAAATGCTCCTGCATTAAAAACCACAAAGAAAATGAGTAGTGATTGCATAATATCTTTTTTCTGGTAAAGATAATGCATCCGTGTCTACAATGAATAGACGCTTTTATAGAACCCTTTTTGCTGAAGGAACTCGATGAGGCCAGCATAGAATTTGTCGGCTCCCAGCGTGGCGCTGTCTCCTATAAGAACAAGCTTTTTCCTGGCACGCGTCATCGCCACATTCGTTCTTCTGATGTCGGAGAGAAACCCCACTTCACTTTTTTCGTTGCTGCGGACAAAACAAATGGCTATGACGTCACGCTCCTGCCCCTGAAAAGCATCAACGGTATTGATTGAGATCAAACGGTGTAATGGTTCGAGAATGGCCGAAGCTTCTGCCAAATGCTGAAGTTTAGCCACCTGGGCGCTATAAGGCGTGATGATACCCATGGTAATACCTTCCTCCAACCAAGCGGTACTGCCAATTGACTCAACTAATCTTTCTGCCTGGTGAATGAGCAACTCCGCCTCACCTTGATTATATCGACTCAAGGTTTCAAGATCTTGCTTTTCGGTGTAACCGCTTCCGGCGGTGTCGATGAATTCAATGGGCGGCTCATAAGGGCGCAACAATTGATGCGCTACTGACTGATGGGCAATCAATTGATCGTTATAAAAATATTTTGAAGGAAATTCCATAATGGTCTCGTGCATTCGATACTGCACCTTAAGCATTGACGCCAGCTGCGGATATTTTTCAATCCCCTTTTCAAAAAGTGTTTTCGCTAACCCTTGCATTGCTGCTTCATGCGACTTTATGGTTGGCGGAAGCTGACAATGATCCCCTGCTAAAACGACCCGTTGCGATTTCAACAAGGGAATCCAGCAGGCTGGCTCCAACGCCTGAGCCGCTTCATCAATAAAGACCGTATTGAACTTTCGTCCCCTCAGCACCGGATGCGATGCCCCTACCAGCGTGCAACAAACAGCTTCGGTTTTGTTTAATAAATCGTTAATAATATAAAATTCAAGCATGTCAGCATCGGCCTTCAATGCCTTCGCTTCATCCCTTAGCAACCTGCGTTGCTCTTTTTCGGCATAGCCAAAATTTCGCTTGTACTGCCCGGCCTGATGCCGGATCTGCTCCATTTTTCTACGGAGCATTCGCAGCTCATTGAAGTGGGGATGCCTGGCAATTTGTGCATCCATGGTTTTGCTCAACGATTGTTCGGTAACTCTTGCCGGATGACCTATGCGCAACACGTTCAATCCCTGTTGACTTAACTTATCCACCAATAAATCTATTGCCGCATTGCTCGGGGCACATACCAAAACTTGCCCTTCCTCCTTTGCCGTGAGTCGAATGGCTTCCACTATGGTTGTCGTCTTGCCAGTACCCGGCGGGCCGTGAATGAACGCGATATCGCCACAGGAGAGGATTTTGGTGAGGGAATTATTTTGACTTTCGTTTAAGATGCCGCTCGATTCCCGTTGTTTGTCACCGGTGAATGGTGACAAATGGCGGTTCACTTCTTCACTCAATAGCATTTCCCGCAACTCCGCCACGCGATTACCTTCCGCCTCTATTACTTTCTTCAAAGCATACTCCATCTCGCGATAGCTCATCTCGTCGAACATCACGTCCACCCCGAGTGATCCATCATCAATCCATTCTGGAAGATCATCAACGCTCAGGGTGATGGCCATCATATTCTCGCGCACATAATTAATAACACCATTGGCATGTTGCTTCTCCGGCTTGCCAGAGGCGTTAGTAAAAAGACTAACTACCTTTCCACTTTGAAAAGAATGAGGCTCATCGATGGAATTCGTCTTTTCGATTTCAATCATCACCCGTTCGCCGGTTCCGATATAATCGCGCAAGAGCCGTACCGGGTACCAGGTCACTCCTTCTTTTACGCGCTGACTAAGCGACCTGATCAATACCTTCTGACGATATTGTTCCAGGTCTGCCTGACGTTCGAGTTGAAGAAGCTTTAACGTGTTTTGGAGTTTTTCTTTGGTGGTCATTCAGCATAGCAAGTTACAGGTGCAAGGAAACGGGTGCCGGTTCTAGTTACTTGACGTTTCAAACTCAGGGAATTTTTCTAAAAACTTGGCCTCCCCGCCAAGCGCTGCCGCCTCGCAGCAAAAATGGGCCATTCCGTTGGTCACGGCCAGATACTTTGCTCCGATGGTCATATTATAAACAGCCACTTGATTGAAAGCCTTCTGATTTAATTTAATGGTGGGCGATTTACATTCAATGAGCATCCAGGGTTTACCATGGCGATCATAAACTAAAATATCCGATCGCTTCTGAAGTTTGTTGTACGAAAGAGCCCCCTCGATGCGAAAAAGCGATTTGGGATATTTCAATTCCCCTATCAAATAATGAATAAAATGTTGTCGCACCCATTCTTCAGGCGTGAGCACGATGTATTTTTTTCTTATCCCATCAAAAATTAATACTTTTCCATTCTCCTTTTTCAAGGAAGGATTGATTGCCGGGAGGTTGAGTTGGTACATCGGTTTAAAAGTAGAAAATTTGTATCAGGTTATGACCATCGGAGAAAGCGGACCAATAAAATCAGCTTAGGCGACCCTAAAAAGAAAAAAAATAACACATGAAGACAAAAAAAGAAATCGTTGAGAATTGGCTGCCACGCTACACGGGGGTACCATTGAAATCCTTCGGAGAATATATTTTGCTCACTAATTTTGATAATTACGTACATAATTTGCTGAATGGCACAGTGTAAAAGTGGATGGCCATGACAAAGCGATGCTCAGTGCCACCGCCGAAGGCATTACCATCATCAACTTCGGCATGGGCAGCCCCAATGCCGCCACCATCATGGACTGCCTTACTGCCATCGAGACCAAGGCTTGTTTGTTTCTAGGAAAATGTGGCGGATTAAAAAAGAAAAACGCACTCGGTGATCTTATCCTTCCAATCGCGGCCATTCGCGGAGAGGGAACATCGAACGATTATTTTCCACCAGAAGTGCCCTCCCTGCCAGCCTTCGCTCTTCAAAAAGCAATCTCTACCACCATTCGCGATTACAACCAGGATTACTGGACGGGAACAGTTTACACCACCAACCGTCGGGTGTGGGAATGGGACGAACACTTTAAAGAGTACCTCATGAAAGTTCGCGCCATGGCTATTGACATGGAAACCGCCACGATTTTTTCTACCGCTTTCTATAATGAAATTCCGGCGGGCGCACTGTTGCTGGTATCTGATCAACCGATGTTTCCGGACGGCGTAAAAACGGAAGCCAGCGATCATGCCGTTACCTCTAACTATGTTGACTTGCATGTGAAGATCGGCATCGATTCGCTGAAACAATTAATCAACAACGGCATTACGGTAAAGCATTTGCAATACTGAACGTGCCCTACCTGGCCGCCCGGTCTTTTTCAGTAAACAGGCAGCGACCAACTTTTCCTCGAAATTTTCCGTAATGCTATACGGGGGTGCTATACAGCATAAAATTTATGGCCACATGGAAAAAAAATATGATAAATTCGGTTGGCATGGCAGTCATTCATAAAAACAGTTGGATTATCGCTTCGATCGTACTGCTGTGGAGTTCTTGTACTTACGATCATTTCAATGAGCTCTCCAGCGCCTGTACGGGCAGTTCTCTTTCCTTTGGTATTTCGGTTACGGATGCTTCCCGGTGTGGGGCCAGCGATGGCAATATCACTATTGCCACCAAAGGCGGTGTCAAAAATTATAGTTTTAGCATTAATGGAAGTACCTATCAGCCAGACTCAGTTTACCATAATTTAACGGCGGGCAGTTATTCCATTGTTGTAAAAGATGCAAAAGGATGCTCCGTTACTGGAAGCGCCTCGGTCAATAATACAAGCTCCTCTCTTCAGCTTTCTCTGATTTCAACAGCCAACTCAGGGTGTGCAAAACCGACTGGAACCATCACCGCCACCGTTTCTGGCGGGCAAGGCACGCTGCAATATCAGTTAAATAACGGCCCGCTTCAGACCAGCAATGTATTTACAGGGCTGGCCACCGGTACCTATTCCATAATGGCAGTAGATCAGTCGAATTGTACCGTCTCTGGCACAGCAACGATCGTATCCCCACCCATTTTATCAAGCGATGTCAGTTTTACAATGGACGTCAATCCCATTATCACGGCAAATTGCGCAACCAGCTCTTGTCACAATGGAAATCGCAGGCCCACACTAAATTCCTATTCAACGATAAGTGCTAATGCCCCCTCCATCCTGAACGCCATTAATAGTAATATGCCTCCGGGCGGACATTTAAGTACGGACCAAATTAGGTTGATTACGTGCTGGGTAAATGCGGGCGCGCCAAACAATTAATGTCGAAGGTATCGACCTATATATTTCCGTTTCGCTGAACTCGAAAGATTACTATATTTAAAAATAAATAATATCAACCTAAACTTTCATCCTCATGAGCTCCACCACGTTTTCCTCCTTTAATGAAAACCATTCCCTTGCTGTGCGTCTTTGGCATTGGGCTACTTCGTTGACGATCATTTTCACCATCGTACTGGTGCTGATGGGAACATTCATGTTCAAGATGCGCGACAATATCCCCTTGGTGCAGGAGCAGTTGGAACATAAAGGTGTAACGGTAACCCCAGATCAAGCCCGGTCGGTTGCTCATGAATACAGCGATAAGATATGGATGCTGCATAAGTATGTGGGCTATGGATTGGCCTTTTTATTTTTGTGCCGTATCCTACTTGAAGCCGCTCAGCCCAGTGAAGAAAAGCTTAAAACAAAACTCAAAAACGCGCTGAGCTTTCAGGCAAAAACATCCACCGAGACCGATGATCGCAAGATTTATTTGTTGGCCAAAAGGGGATACGTCTTGTTCTATCTTGTATTTTTTGTCATGGCCCTTTCTGGTTTAGTACTTGCTTTTGAAGATGTTAAATTCCTTGATCCCATTCACGACTTGATGAAAACGGTCCATAAGTATACCCAGTACCTTGTCTATACCTACATTTTCGTTCATTTGATTGGTGTTGTTCGAGAGGAAATTGGCAAACATCCAGGCATTGTTTCCAGCATGGTTCACGGCAAGAAAAGGTAGCCTAACGCCTATCGCGTTACCTCATGTCTTCCAGAACATCGGTAGTAAATATTTTTTAAAAAAATTATGAATATCAGAACCCCGCCCATTCTCCTTCTAATATTCATTTCGTGCGCTACCATTTCATTTGCTCAGGACGTTTATTATCCGGACTCCATCTGGCAAGCAAAAAAACCGACGGAGCTTAAAATGAATTCCACCCTTATTGACAGTGCCGTTC
>Ga0209067_10001356_pt1 | contig 15171 bp, 17 predicted proteins | sample ColStrG_CSR_2013_FD_187199 | JGI IMG/M metagenome (GOLD analysis project Ga0209067, IMG submission 187199) | Freshwater sediment microbial communities in response to fracking from Pennsylvania, USA - Cold Stream Run_MetaG_CSR_2013 (SPAdes)... | ecosystem: Environmental > Aquatic > Freshwater >...
TGATCATCCAATCCTTTGACCTTCGCGTGCTGCGCTATTGGCACAAGAAATATCCCCATGTTAAACTTGCATTTCTGGTGGATAACTTGAAATCAATTGGTGAGAATTTCAGTGAACTGGGATTTACCCCGGATATCTATAGTCCGGAATACAAACTCTTGGATAAGAATGAAGTGGTCACGGTGCATTCCAGAACGCCGTCACGCGAACTTAAGTACGGACCAAAAGCAGGGAAAGTACGCGTAATCCCCTGGACGGTCAATGATGAAAAAGAGATGACGGAGCTCAAAGCAATGGGTGTGGATGGATTTATAACCGACTACCCGAACAGAGCCAGAAAACTGAATTTGACGGTGCGGTCCAATAAGAACTAGTGAACATGATTTTTTCTTAAATCAAGACTGTCCACATCTTCATCGTTATGTGAAAAATATTCTACTTTAAACGTGTTCCCGCGAAATTCCTTGAACAGTAAAGTATCTCCGATCGTCTTGCCTTCATAGTGGTCAGACTTGCAATTGACTTTCAACACCTGCCCGGATTCGTCTTTAACAAAAGCAATCCATTGCTGTTGACGTTGTGCGGAGATATTGTATTTGAAAGACCGATAGCGCGCGCCAGCCACGGTGTTTGGACCGGCAATATTTTTAGCGGGAACGAAGAGCTTTTCGACGATAATCCCTTTATGAATGGACGGCGGCGAAAACAAAACATCGTACACGAAAAAAGTCATCACGAAAAAAACTGCCATTAAAGCTAGGCCTGTGAAATAACTTTTTTTCAGGGCTCCCCAAGAACCTCGACCGCTCACCGTAAGATGTTTTATTTCTTCCTTGATGCCCTTACCTCTTCCGGGGTAACCGAAGCGCCTTTATTACCAAAGGAATTTCGAATGTAATTGAGCACATCGCTCACCTGCTGATCATTGAGGTCAATACCGACCATTTCGGTGTTGTAGACTTTACCATTTACTTTTATTTCGCCGGTAGCACCGTAAAGTACCTGGTGAATGGACCTTTTTTTATCCGCCATGAGGTAGTCAGCCTTAGCCAGCGGAGGATACACGTCCTCGATTCCTTCTCCTTGATCGAGGTGACAGGTGAGACAATTGGCGATGTAAATATCTTTTCCTCGTTCTATACTTTCCTTCAAATTAAATTTTGGCTTTTCCTGAAAGGCAAGAAAAATAATTCCCAGGCAAACCAAAGCAGAGAACAAAACAATTTTCTTGATCATAGATCGTAGTTCATGATTTCTATAAATGCTATTGAATTAAACTTCTTCCAAATTGAAAGGGAGCACCCGGATTCGTTTACCCGTTAAATCAAAGATGGCATTGGTTAGTGCCGGTGTAAAGGGCGGTAATCCCGGTTCACCGACACCACCTGCTTTCTCGTCGTTATCCATGACATAAACTTCAATTTCAGGGGCATCGGAGATTCGTGGCATTTTGTAGGAATCAAAATTTTTCTCTACGGCCTTTCCGTCGGTAAAATGAGTAGCATGTTTGGTGGCAGCGCCAAGGGCCATGACGATACTTCCTTCGACTTGTGCGGATATAATATCGGGATTGACGTACCAGCCGCAATCCATCACTACCCAGACTTTATCAATTTTTGCTTTCCCTTCTGGATTTTTTGAAACTTTAACCACTTCTCCAACAAGGCTTGAAAAACATTCCGTTATCGCCACGCCGTAGCCAGTATTTTTCCCGCGCGTCTTCCAGCCACTCACTTCTTCCAGTTTGGTGATTAACTCCTGATAGCGGGGGTTGTTCAAATGTTGTCTTCTAAAATCAAGTGGATCTTTGCCTGCCGCCAATGCCATCTCATCTATAAAACTTTCAAAAGCAAATCCGTTGGTGGATGCATACACCGATCGCCACCACATCACCGGGACGGGTGAGTCAACAGGTGTATCACCAAAACTATAATGAGGGATGGAACTGAAATAAGGTTCAAGAAAGCCCTCCGTATCGCTGCCATTATATATCGATTTATCTGCCCCCGGATTTTGGGTGTCCATATTTTGTCCTGCCGTTCTGGTTTCGAATGCCGCAATTCGCCCATCAACCACTGCTCCTTTGCATTGATACACCATGCCTGGCCGGAATGGGCCTAGCGTCGTGTCGTCTTCGCGTGTCCAAACCACTTGCACGGGCGCTTTGATTTGTTTAGAAATCATAGCGGCCTCATAGGGATAATCGGTGAATGCTTTTCTGCCGAAGCCTCCTCCCAAAAAAGTCATGTTCACCGTTACCTTTTCCATCGGTAGTCCAAGAGCCTTCGCGAGATCACCTTGAATCCAGTCAGGTCCCTGAATTGGTCCCCAGATTTCGCAACGATCCTCTTTTACGTCGGCCACACAATTGAGTGGCTCCATGCAGCTGTGGGACTCATAGGGTGTTTCATACAACGCCTCTACCTTCTTTTCTGATTTTTGAAAAACCGCGGAAAAATTGCCTTGTGTTTTAAATGAAATCAAATCTCCTTTCTGCAGCTGCTCTTTCATTTTGGAATACAGCTGATCGGTGCTATGATGTGGGAAGCCAGCGTCATCCCATTCTACCTTCAACACCTTTCTTCCTTGCATGGCTGCCCAAAGATTGTCGGCCACCACCGCGACCCCTTCAAACATGTTATCAAAAACTTCCCGGTTTACTTTAAAGACATGCTTTACGCCAACAATTTTTTTCGTTTCCGTATCATCAAAGCTTTTTACTTTTCCAATAAAACGCGGGCTTCGTTCAACCACCGCGTACATCATCCCCGGCAATTTTTTGTCGATTCCGAAAATGGCTTTGCCGTTTACCTTTAACGGCGTGTCTTGTCGTGGCAGTGGCTTGCGAATGATCTTATAGTCTTTGGTGTCTTTAAGCTTAGCCATTTTAGGAGGAGTAAGCTTAGAGGCATCAGTAACCAATTCTCCGTAGCCCAGTTTCTTTCCCGAAGTTTTATGAATTACAAATCCATTCTCTGCATAACAATCGGATGGGGTTACTTTCCACTGATTCGCTGCCGCTTCAATCAGCATTTCGCGGGCAGAAGCACTGAGCTGTAAAAGCTTTTTATAGGTTCCGCGTATGGTAGAACTGCCCCCGGTGATCTGGCTTCCGTATTTGGTCGGGTTGCCTTGCGCGAACACGATGTTCACCTGGTCCAGGTCCACTTCCAATTCCTCCGCAATGATTTGAGGCACGGATTGAAATGATCCTTGTCCCATTTCAGCGCGGTGATTTGTTATGGTCACCTTACCGGAGGTGTCAATGGAGATCCACGCGTTCAGATCAATGCCAAGGTTTTCGGCAGTTTCGGTATTCAACACTTCCATTTCTTTGCCATTGGCCGGGAAATAAAATCCCAAAGACAGGGCGGCGCCCGTCATCCCGCTGAGTCGGATAAAATTTCTTCGCGATAATGCTGTGGGTGTTTGCATGGCTTTGTTAGTTATGTCCACCAACTGGGTGATTGTTTGTTGCTAACGTAGAGGCTGTTTTTATTGCTTTGCGAATCCGTTGATACGTTCCGCAGCGACAAATATGCCCATTCATCGCCGCATCAATATCTTTGTCGGTTGGGTGAGGTGTTTTTTTCAGCAGGGCCGCCGCCGCCATGATTTGTCCACTTTGGCAGTAGCCGCATTGAGGAACCTGTTCTTTGATCCAAGCCATCTGCACAGGGTGTGAGTTATCGCCCGATAATCCTTCAATGGTTGTAATATCTTTGCCGGCAGCTGCCTTGATGGGCAGTGAGCACGAGCGAATCGGATTCCCGTTAAGGTGAACGGTGCAGGCACCACATTGTGCGATGCCGCAACCATACTTGGTACCAGTAAGTCCCACCAGGTCGCGGATGGCCCAAAGCAAGGGCATGGCTGGGTCGGCATCAACGGTGTGGGTTTTATTATTGATTTTTAAGATGAAAGAGGCCATAAAATTTTTGGATTGGAGGTTGAATATACATATTCGTGCTTATAAATTCAGCTACTCTTTTGATGAATTAACTAGAATTTAACAAGCCTGCAAGGATTATGTTTAACGACCCCGAACTCAACGGAAAATATCTGGGAACGATCAGTTCTGATTTTATAAAAGTGGCCGATACACTCAAGGAGGCCTCCTACCAAATTCGCAAAGGAGGATTTGATTACCCCGTGTTTGCCATTTCGAAAAAGGAAATACCCATTGGTCAATTGTTGATTAGGAAATTTGAACTGCATCTAGACTGGAATTACTATGCTTCGTTCATGGATGAGTTTGTGCAGCGTGAACTTATCGCCCAAGACAAAGTAGAGGATTTTGCCAAGGCTTATAAAGACCCCGATGAATTTTGCTGCCTCTTTGTGGTGGATGAAGAGTTTACCAGTTTCGTTTTTATTCCGTATCCAGAGGATTGATAGTGATGATGCGGGCTAGGCCTACAGCCAGAATCCAGCCTCCAGCTCACTTCTTCTTGTAGAAAACGAACTCTCCCCCTTCGTCTCCGGAAACTTTCAGTGGATTTCCGATTGGCGTTTGATTCGTGTTTTCGGCTACCCCCAACTTTACTGCCTGGATGAGTTCGGAAACCGTGACCCGATCTTTTTTATTTTCTTTCAGAAATTTGAGCACCTGTGTGGCAAACGGACTGTTGGTGCCCTGCGCGCCGTCGGATACGGCTTCCAATCGGCCCGAGGCTAACCCCCAACGGGATTTGTATTTCTCTACGTTTTCGGCATAACCTCTTTTCTGCTCACCAAAAAGCGAACCGGAGAAACACGCATCTGCAACTAAGAAAGTATGCTGTGAGTTGATGCTCTCAATGATTTTCAGGATCGAGGAATTGGGAAGATAGTCACCCTCTTCGTTCACGTGTGCCTCATAGGGAATCCAGTAACCTTCGTTCAACAACTCATCGAAGTGGCCGTGACCGGAAAAGTAAATTACGAGGTTGTCGGTAGGGGCCACTTGACTGATGAAATTGCGAAGCGTCTTGTAAATATTACTTCGGGTGGCTTGTTCATCTCGTAGAACCGTGACGTTTGAAAAATCAAAGTTGTATAAACCCATCAAAGTTCCAGCCATGTCATTGGCATCTTTTACGGCGTTGTTCAGGTGCGGCCAATATTGATAGTTGTTGATACCGACCACTAGTAGAAAATTTTTCGCTTTACTAGCATCGTAATCACCACCATCCAGATCTTTTCTGAGGACGGAGAATTTTTTGAGGGCTATGTTATCGTTGACATCAGTGACTTCAATGGAGACGAAATTATCACCCATGCTCAGGGGAAGTTTGATAAAGAAATTTCCGTTTGATTTAATGGGAGTTTCAATTCCATTTATGCGCAGGCGCCTAACTCCTGATTCATCAATCACTGAACCAGTGATGTCAATCATGTCTTTGGAATAGCGAACTTGGTTATCGGTAATGTTGGGTGGATTGGAAACAAAAATTTGTGGCGGAGTGATGTCTTTTTTGTCTTTGAATCGAAACACGGGGGAGATGTTGAGAGACTCGATGTTCCAATACTTTACTTCATTGATGAACTCCTGTATGGTGGCCACTTCTTTTCCTCCCGGGCCAATAGCAAGCGCTAAAACCGGCGTCTCAAAATTATCCAGTTTTAGCGCCGGTAATCCCGAATTGAGATCATACACTTCAACCGCATTTTTTTCAAGGGCAGCAAAGAGATATTTACCATCGTTGGAGAACTCTAAGTCATAAATCCATCCCCGTTGCGGAAATTCTTTGGCTTGCTTTCCGGATTCCACGTCCCACAAAATAATTTTTTTGTCATCGCCACCGCTGGCCAGTATTTTACTATCAGGCGAAAAAGCAAGCGAGCGCACCCAGCCTTGGTGAGCGAGAAGTTTTTTCGAAACATTTCCATTGGAAGCGTCCCTGAGTAAAATATCTTTATCCGCTCCGGCGGTGGCAACCCATTTCCCATCCAGGCTTGCATCAAGGCCTCTTATCGATTTAAGGTGATCTTTTTTACTAAACAGAAGAGTGCCTGCTCTGACATCCCAAAAGTTGACCGTCTTATCGTCTCCGATGGAGACCAGGTTTTTATCGCCGCTGGTAAATCGCAGGGCGAGTGCGGCGCCAGTATGTCCTTTTAAGGTAGATGTTAATTTTCCCTCCGGGATAGCCCAGAGTTTAACGGTTCCATCGGAGCAAGCCGTCGCCAGAATGGTGTTGTCGGTGCTGAAGGCCATTCCATTTACGCCGCGGGAGCTGCTCAAGGTAGTTGCTTTCGTGTCGCTGCCTGCATTGAGCAATTGAACTTCACTTGAAGTCGCGACAGCGAGGTATTTGTTGTCGGCCGAATACGCCAGTGCGATCGGAGATTTTATTTTCACTGTCGCTTTCAGCAAATCTTGTGAAAACAACTCCGTTGACAGAAGTGTTAATAAAGCCAACGGGAAGGTTAGCTTTTTCATAATTGGATTATTTTTTCTTTCCCAGATTGTATGTGAAACCCATTTTAACGTCTAGCATAAAGCTTGTATTTGCCCAGAAAAGCTGATCGGTAAATTTTTTTGCACCAATTTCAAAAACATTCCAGTAAAGACGGTTGCCGAGTCTGCGGGCCACACCGACACTGGCCCCAAATGCGTTCGTTTTCTGAGAATAGCGAAAGGATCCTTTGTCCTCAACCACTTCTACTTTGCAGTAATTAATGCTTAAATATTGACGCCATTTTTTGGCGCGCCCGGTAGAAATGCGCAGGTCAGGGCCGGTCAGCAAAGTCAGGGCTTTCGAATCACCCTTGCCAAAATTGAATTTGAAGTCGTCAAGATTATACCCGCTTCCCCTAAAGCTGTTGGAATAAAGCCAGCCCAAAGCAAGGTGTTGGCTGATTTGCCAATGAGCAGCAAGCAAGACGCTGGTGGTCTCCAACGCCTTTAACGAATAATTTCCACTATTATCACCCGGTAAAACGCTCTGTGTCACTTTGGCCTCAACGTCAATTCGCGGCAATTGAAATTGCGCAATGCAAATTTTCGACATGGCACTAAGCGAAATACACAATATCATAGCCCTATTGGCCATAGTTAAAGTTTATTTTAACCATGTCACTATTGTTATTCGTCGTTGCGTCGGTTTTAAACCAGTCAATGGAATAAAACCAGAAGTAAAAGCTCCCTTGCGGCACAACGTCCTTCAAGATCATTATTGGGTGAAAATAATACCTGTCAGTATTGCTGCCAGAGGTGAGAATGGTTTCAAGGGTTTTATTAAAAGTGAAATTATTTTGAAAAGTCACATTGGGTTGACTGCCATTCGGCCCGCCGCCGCCGTTAATACTGCTCGTATTGTTAACGCTTCCGCACGAATAAGGATAGGCATCACCGGAGTTATTGCAATTGCTATAATAATTTAAATTGTAAGTTTGCTGATTCAATTGTTGCCCGAACTGGTTAAAATAAAAACCGGCCCCGCTTACCGATGATGAAGCGCCACTACAACCCGTGCACCCAAACATTTTAAAAGTTCCGGCCAGAGAAGGGTTTGATGATTTTCGAATTATTTGGCTAGGGTATGTTTCGCCTTTGTAAATAATAGAGTCCCTTATGCGCAGCAGCGGTGGTTTATTATCAACCGAGTCAATGAACGTGACAAATTTTATTAATTGATTCGAAGTATTGTAAAAGAATTTATATGCCTGAACAACCGAATCGCCTTGATAGACAACAAAGGCATTGGGCATTCCATTATCTTTATATCCAATAGTGACTTCGGTGGAAGTGTTTGAGGCACCCCGCAGCCAAATCTTTTGATTTCCTAATGCCGGAAGTGAAAACCCGACTACCCTTGAAACATGCGCCCCCGTTCCGCCACTAATGCGATTTACTACTGAATCATATTTCAATATTGCCAAAGAGGAGGAATTACCGACTTGTGAATTTTGCACGATCTCAAAAGATTTCAGTGAGAGGGCATTTAGTTCGGCAAGAGAAGTAATGTCAGAATCTTTTATAATCGTGCAGGAGATAAACGCCAAAAGCAAAATACCAATAAGAGCATGATTTCGAAAGCGCAACATATACCTATGAAGTGGTCTACCAAATATAATTAAATCGTCGCTAAACTCAATTGGTAACCATTATTCCACGTTTAGCTCAAAAATGCTTCCATCCCTGCGCTTGGATCGGCACCACGGTCCCGATTTTTGAAATCATAACATTTTGACTAGCGTTGTCGTGGGTATGCCCGATGAAATGAATATCCGAATGATTTTTCAACAATTCGAAATCAGAAGGTTTGATGGTAAAGAGTAACTCGTAATCTTCCCCACCGTTAAGGGCCGCCGTGGTGGGATCAATTTTAAATTCAACAGACGTGTCATAGGTCAGGGAATCAATCGGAATTTTCTCTTCAAAGATTTTGATGCCTACGTTTGAATTTTTTCCAAGGTGAAGAAGTTCGCTGGCCAAACCATCCGAGATGTCGATCATGGAAGTAGGTACAATATTTTTTTCGGCGAGCTCGTGGATAATATCCATGCGCGCTTCGGGTTTTAATTGACGCCCAACCAGGTATTCGTATCTCTCCAAATCCGGCTGCATTTGTGGATTGGTCTGAAACACTTCTTTTTCCCGTTCAAGAATTTGAAGGCCGATAAAGGCGGCACCCAAATCTCCCGTCACGCAGATGATATCATTTGCTTTCGCTCCACTTCTCAGTACCGTTTTGTCCTTGGCAGCACGACCAATGGCCGTAATTGAAATCACCAATCCGGAGGCCGAGGCAGTGGTGTCTCCACCGACTAAATCCACCTTATAATTTTTGCAGGCTGCCCGAATTCCTTCATAGAGCATGTCAACAGCCTCTAGGGAAAATCGGTTACTCAAGCCCAGTCCAATAATTATTTGCTCTGGTCTGCCATTCATCGCAGCGATGTCGCTCACATTCACGGCCACCGCTTTGTAGCCTAAATGTTGCAAAGGCATATAAGAAAGGTCGAAGTGGATCCCCTCGAGCAGCATGTCAGTAGAAATCAATAAGTTTTCCGTGCCGATGTCGATCACGGCGGCATCATCGCCAATGCCTTTTAGGGAGGTAAGATTTTGAGTTGAAAAGTTGCTCTTAATTCGTTCAATTAACCCAAACTCCCCTAAATCTGCGATTTCTGTCCTTTTCTCTGCCATGTGGTAAATGTTAGTGGACGGCTATTGCGTCAGTTCACCTGGCAAAAGTACGATTTGCAGCGCACAGCTATTCTAATTCTTTAGAAGTCATGTATTTAGAGCCAGCAAATAAGAAGAATATGAGAAAGGTGCTTGTAGTATTTGTCTCCGCTTTAATGATTTTTTCAAACTGCGCAGGTCCCAAGCCCGCCTATAAAACTTCGCAAGGCAAAAAGAAGCTGAAGTATTATAATGCGATTCAATTTGGTCAAAAGGAAAGACCGAAGATGAATTTCAAATAACTTCTGGACGCTTGACCGGGCCAGCGGAAATTAGCGAAACAGAATTAGGGGGAAATTTTCTCCACTTCGAAATTCGGATTGCTCTAACGGCAACTGCAAAAAACCATCGACATCCTTCAGATTTGCAAAGTCGCCAGAGCCACCTCCCACTATCGGATAGGCCATCAGCTTCCCATTTTCATTTTGGATTTTCACCTGAAGGAAATAGGTGAGGGCCGGTGTGAAGGTAAAGTCACTAGCAAGAATTGCCCTTTGACTGTTTGGCTTATTGCCTAAACTGGCGGAAAACCACGGTTTCACGAAGCGATGGAAGCACATGAAGGTGGAGACGGGGTTTCCTGGCAAGGCGAAGACAGTATTCTTCGGGGAATGGCCAAACCACATGGGTTTGCCAGGCCGTTGACTTATCTGATGAAATAATTTTTTTACGTCCAGTGATTCCAGAACTTGTGGTACAAAATCAAACTTGCCCTTGGAAACTCCCCCTGATAGAATGATCAATTCATACGTTTCAAGAATTTCCTCCAATTTCTGTTTTATCTTTTTCTGGTCATCCACTAGATGAAATAAGTCAACGCTGCACCCCAACTCCTCCAAGGCGGCCGCTAACATGTAACTGTTTGATTTTCGAATCTGGTGCGGCAACGGTATTTGATCGACATCAACCAATTCATCGCCTGTAGAAATTATGGCCGCGACCGGACTTTTGAATACCTGAACTTCAACGTGGCCAATGGAGGCAAGTAGTGCCACTTCGGCGGCCGAAATTTTAATACCGGGCGATAAAATTATTTCATTTTGTCTGACGTCATTTCCTTGGTGATGGACGTTTTGATCTTTTGAAATGGTTCCTATTATTTTCGCTGTTCTATTTTCAATTTCAACGTTTTCATAAGGAATGACACAGTCGCTTCCAAGGGGCAAAGCGGCACCGGTCATGATTTCAAAGCACTTGGTCTTGTCGGATAGGGTTGGCTGCCGTTGCCCTGCCGCTTGAACTCCTTCGATTTGAAATTCTGCCTGACCGTTCTCAAATCGCCGGAAATTAATAGCAATCCCGTCCATCGTGGCACGGTTAAAGGGGGGCAAGTCGCGGTCAGCGGTGATCTCTTCTGCCAGCGTTCTTCCCTTTGCCCGATCAAGAGAAACTTTTTCTTTTTTTGGTTTGAACGGGTGATCAAGAATAATTTTTTCGGCTTCCGCAACGCTCACCATCGAATTCGTATTTTTGGTTCAAGTTAAAATTAAGTGGCGAAAAGAACGCTTAGTCATATTGATAAATCGGGAATGCCCGCGATGGTGGATGTCTCAAAAAAGAAAATTACCGAGCGGTTGGCCCATGCCCGGGCGATCGTCCAACTGCCAAAAGAAGTTTTGGAAACCTTGGATGGAAGTGACCTGATGACGAAAAAAGGTCCCGTTTTTCAAACAGCCGTTATTGCCGGGGTCATGGCGGCCAAAAGAACCCATGAATTGATTCCATTATGTCATCCTCTTCCCCTGGAGGATATTCAGGTGAAAATTTCGATACGGAGAAGCCAAGCGGTAATCGATGCAACCGCTAAAGTGACTTCCAAGACGGGGGCGGAGATGGAGGCATTGACTGCTGCCAGTGTAGCCGCCCTCACTATATATGACATGTGCAAAGCCCTTTCCCACTATATTATAATCAAAGAGGTCAAGCTTGTTTCAAAAACTGGCGGTAAAAAAGACTTTAAAAGCCATTAATTGCGATTTGTTTGGCCGCCACCACCTGATTTTATAAGGGCTCCAGGATTTTTTTTTGTCTGCACTTGTTACCTACGCTTTAGTTCCTATCTTTGCAGTCCTTTTTGCGGTAGGAAAGCCGTAAATCGGTTTAGAATCAAGCAAAATCGGTTTCAATTATGCCTGGAATATTAGGACGTAAAGTAGGAATGACAAGCGTTTTCGGCCAAGATGGGCAGAATTTGGCTGTCACTGTCATCGAGGCTGGCCCTTGTGTTGTCACCCAGGTGAAGACCAAGGAGTCTGATGGCTATAAAGCCGTTCAGATCGCCTTTGGCGAGAAGAAAGAGAAAAACACGCCTGATCCCATGGTTGGCCATTTTAAAAAAGCCAACACCACCCCCAAAAGACATTTAGTGGAGTTCCGCGACTTCGGGGATGAGTTCATCGGTCTTGCTGAGCTTGGAAAAGAAATTAAAATTACGGACATCTTTGTTGAGGGTGACTTTTTGGATGCGGTAGGCACTTCAAAAGGAAAAGGCTTTCAAGGGGTAGTGAAGCGCTATGGTTTTGCCGGTGTGGGTGGCCAAACCCACGGTCAGCATAACCGTCTTCGTGCTCCCGGTTCTATGGGTAACGCCTCTTTTGCTTCACGCGTTATTAAAGGTAAGCGTTTGCCTGGCCGGATGGGTGGTGACCGTGTTAAGAATACAAACCTGAAAGTGGTTAAGATTTTGGCGGAACAGAATTTGATCCTCGTGAGTGGTTCTGTTCCCGGTTCAAAGAATTCAATGATAATCCTCCAAAAGTAATGGACTTAGCGATTGTAAAATATAGCGGTGAGAAGACCGGCCGGAACATTAGCCTCTCCAACGAGGTTTTTGGTATTGAGCCAAACGACCACGCTATTTATTTGGATGTAAAGAGCTATTTGGCAAATCATCGCCAAGGCACTCATAAGTCCAAGCAGAGAAATGAAATCACCGGATCTTCCAAAAAGATCAAGAAACAAAAAGGAACGGGTGGGGCTCGTGCAGGTAACATCAAAAACCCTCAGTTCAAAGGGGGTGGACGGATTTTCGGTCCGATGCCACGTGATTATTCATTTAAGTTGAATAAGAAGGTGAAAGACCTTGCTCGGAAATCAGCTTTGACCTACAAAGCGAAGGACAATTCAATCGCCATCATAGAAGATTTCAATTTCGAGGCGCCGAAGACCAAGCAGTACTTGGATATGCTTGAGAAATTGGCTTTGGGCGGTAAAAAAACACTATTTGTAATTCCAGAAGCCAAGAAGAATTTTGTTCTTTCTGGCCGCAATGTTCCCAATACGAAGATCATCACCGCTTCTCAGATCAATACCTACGACGTGCTCCATGCTGAGCACTTAATTTTGTCTGAAGGTTCAGTAGAAAAAATCAGCAACCTATTAAATCAAGCATAACCATGAGTATTTTAAAAAGCCCATTGGTTACCGAAAAAGTTTCTGCTCTCAACGAGAAAGGGAAATACGGTTTTGTCGTAGAAAGCACGGCTAATAAAGTAGAGATTAAAAATGCCGTAGAGAAGATGTACGGTGTAAATGTAGAGCGGGTGAACACCATTAATGTTTTGGGAAAAAAGAAAACACGTTTTACTAAAGCGGGAACCTTGGCCGGCCGCAAGCCGAACTATAAGAAAGCCATCGTTACCTTGGCTGAAGGCGAAGTAATTGATTTTTATAGCAACGTTTAAATAAGGACAATCCTTCAATAAGGTCAGTTATGGCAATGAAGAAATTAAAACCAGTAACCCCCGGCACGCGTCACAGGCTATCGCCTGGTTTTGACGATATCACCGAAACCCACCCGGAGAAATCGCTGGTAAAGACAATTAAGAAAACTGGCGGCCGCAATAACGTAGGTCATATGACCATGCGCTACATTGGCGGTGGCCATAAGCAAAAGTTGCGCATCATCGATTTCAAGCGCGATAAGTTTGGTGTTCCGGCTGTGGTGAAGTCTGTCGAATACGATCCTACTCGTACGGCTCGTGTTGCAAAATTGTACTATGCAGACGGATCGAAAACGTATATTATAGCTCCCCATGGCATCAAAGTTGGACAGACTTTGGTGTCGGGCACTGACGTTGCCCCTGAAGTAGGCAATGCCTTACCTCTTGCTAAGATACCGGTTGGTACAATTGTGCATAATGTAGAAATTAAGCCAGGCAAAGGAGCATCGATTGCTCGTAGTGCCGGATCATTTGTTCAGTTAGTGGCCCGTGAAGGAGAGTACGCAACCTTGCGCATGCCTTCCGGTGAAATGAGAAATGTATTGGTGAATTGCTTAGCCGTAGTAGGGGCGGTGTCCAATGCGGAACACATGAACGAAAAAGTAGGTAAGGCCGGTCGTTCGCGTTGGAGAGGCAGACGCCCTCGCACCCGTCCGGTGGCGATGAACCCTGTTGATCACCCGATGGGTGGTGGCGAAGGTCGTGCCTCTGGTGGACACCCTCGCTCACGCAAGGGCTTGTTGGCCAAGGGTAAGAAGACCCGGCATCCAAAGAAATATTCTGACGATTTAATTATAGCAAGGAGGAAGAAATAATGGGAAGGTCAATAAAAAAAGGTCCGTACCTGGATAATCGCTTGCTCAAGAAAGTGCAAGTGATGGAGCAAGCCGGTAAAAAATCGGTTGTTAAAACCTGGTCGCGCAGGAGTACAATTACGCCCGATTTGATCGGCTTTACGTTTGCCGTGCACAACGGGAATAAATTTATTCCAGTGTATGTAACGGAGAACATGGTAGGTCACAAGTTGGGTGAATTTGCGCCCACACGTACCTTCAAAGGTCACTCCGGAAACAACAAGGCAGAAGCCGCTAAATAATCAGGGTAAAAATTTTAGATACCTGAAAAATGGAAACTGAAAAGAAAAAGAAAAGGTCAGTAGTAAAGAGAGAAAAGCTGGAAGCCATTAAGCTGGCAGCGAAGAGCGGCCCGGCAACGGCTTATCTCAACAACGCTCCGACGTCTCCTCGCAAGATGCGTTTGATTGCCGACTTGATCCGCGGGGAGAGGGTGAGCAATGCGTTGAACATTTTGAAGTATGATGCCAAGCATCCCTCGGCAAAAATGGAAAAACTTTTACTGTCGGCGATCAATAACTGGGAGGCAAAGAATACCGATGTAAAGTTGGAGGAGGCTGACCTTTTTGTGAAAGAAGTATTTGTCGGCGGAGGAAGAATTCTGAAGCGTTTGAGACCAGCACCGCAAGGCCGTGCTCACCGCGTCAGGAAGCGTTCCAATCATATCACCTTGGTGGTTGATCGCATGCCCGCCAAAGCAGAAAAAGAAAAGACAAAAGCAGTAAAAGAAACAAAAGAATAATGGGACAGAAGATAAACCCGGTAGGCCTTCGTTTAGGAATCGTCCGCGGATGGGATTCCAGCTGGTTTGGTGGTCGCACGTTTGCTGAGAAATTGGTGGAAGACCATAAGATCAGAAAATATGTTGATGCCCGTATTCAAAAAGGCGGTATCTCCAAAGTAGTCATCGAACGTACGTTGAAAAGAATCACGTTGACAATTCACACGGCCCGTCCGGGTGTTGTGATCGGAAAGGGTGGTACTGAGGTTGATAAGATTAAGGAGGAATTAAAGAAATTGACCAATAAGGATGTACAGATCAACATCTTTGAAATTAAGCGCCCTGAGATGGATGCGAAATTGGTTGGGGAGTCGATCGCACAGCAGTTGGAAGCCCGGATTTCTTATCGTAGAGCAATGAAACAAGCGATTGCTTCTACCATGAGAGTGGGTGCTGAAGGAATTAAAGTGAAATTATCGGGTCGTTTGGCAGGGGCGGATATGGCCCGTACTGAGCAGTATAAGGAAGGAAGAATTCCGTTGCATACCCTTCGTGCCGATATTGATTATGCGATCTCTGAAGCGCAGACGGTGTATGGAAAGATCGGCATCAAAGTTTGGATATTCAAGGGTGAGGTTTATGGTAAGCGCGACTTATCTCCTAACGTAGGAATGGTAAGTAATGCCCCCGGAGAAAATA
>Ga0209067_10001357_pt1 | contig 15165 bp, 16 predicted proteins | sample ColStrG_CSR_2013_FD_187199 | JGI IMG/M metagenome (GOLD analysis project Ga0209067, IMG submission 187199) | Freshwater sediment microbial communities in response to fracking from Pennsylvania, USA - Cold Stream Run_MetaG_CSR_2013 (SPAdes)... | ecosystem: Environmental > Aquatic > Freshwater >...
AACGTCAAGGGTGTTTTCCTCGCCATGTCGGCCGAAATCGCAGCGATGGGTCGCACGGGGGGAGGGTCGATTGTCAATGTCGGTGCTACGAGCGGCAGCCGCGGAACGCCGAACATGTCCGTGTATGCCGCGAGCAAGCGCGCCGTCGAAGGGCTTACTCGTTCTGCGGCGCTCGAGCTGGCAAAGGACGGTATCCGCGTCAACGTGGTGGCTCCCGGACCGACGCTTACTCCGATGCTCGACCGCGTAACCGGCGAGTTTATCCGTGGTGTGCCCTTTGGAAAGCAGACGTGGGCCGTGGGACTGGACGAAAAGGGCCGGCCCGTCCGGCGCCCGGACACCGACCCCACTCCCGAAGGCCGCATGGTCTATCCCGGCTTCCACGGCGTCACCAACTGGTTCAGCCCGAGCTTCAGCCCGCTGACCGGCCTGGTGTACGTAGCCGTGCGCGAGGAGCCGGCGTACTTCGTGAAGGAGAAGGAGTCGCACAAGCCCGGCCAGTGGTTCAGCGGCGGCAACCCGCGAGGCGTGCCCAAAGTGGAACCGACGGGTTCGATCCGCGCGCTCGAACAGGCGACGGGCAAGCTGGTGTGGGAGTTCCCGCTGAAGTCTCCGCCCTGGGCGGGCTTGATGGCGACGGCCGGCGGGGTGGTCTTCGGCGGATCGAGCGAAGGCCTGTTCTACGCACTCGACGCAGCCAACGGAAAACCGCTGTGGCACTTCGGGACGGGCGCACCCATTTTCGCCAACCCCGTGAGCTTTCTGGTGAACGGCCGCCAGCATGTGGCCATCGCCGCCGGCAACGCGCTGTTCGCCTTTGCGTTGCCGAAACCGTTGCCGTGAGGAAACCTGCTATAATTGAGGTGTCCTTTCGTCTTGGAGCAACCTACGGAAACTACAGCTAAGGCCCTGGAACTGCGATACATGGGCTTCGATCAGTCGCAAAACAAACGCGTCTACAAATTCGATTTCAAAGGGGTGGACAGGTCCACCACGCGGTTTGTCATCAGCGTCGATATGGTGTTGTTTCTCAGGCACCACGTCGGGGTTCAGGAAGGCCCGGTGCTCTGCGCCCGGAAACTCACGGCCGATTTCGAGGCCGCAAGGTGCCAAGGCGATCACGAGCTGACGAACGACGATTTACTCGAGTATGTGGCCGGACGAGCTGCCGCCGAGGCCCGCCGGGCGGAAGCGCGAAGACCTGGCCCCACTCGGCGCAAGCCGGAACCCGGGCAGGTCGATACGCCGTGGCGTAAGGGCTACGTTTAGAGCTGCCCGCAAGTCACCTCAACTCCGCACCACCTTTGTGCTCCGATTCGTCATTGCTGTGCAGATACAGGTCCGGGCGCCCGGGTGACACGTGAAAGAATTCGGCAAGTTTTCGGATAGTGGTCTTGCTTAGTTCCCGTTTGCCATTCAGCACCAGTGAAGCGATGGAACGGGCGCCGAAAATGGGTGTCTTTCGATCAGTTTCCGAAGGCCGCGTTTGCTGATCACATTCAGATTGTTTTTTGATGTTATCAAAACGAGAACAGAAAAGATGCGAGCGCCGTCAGTGCCGTCTAACGCAAATTTGCGCCTCCGGAGTAGAATCGTGTTATGGGCGCTGCCACCAAAACGCTGTACGATACCGATTTTGTGGAGTGGTCCGCCCGCACGGCCGAGCGGGTGCGGGCCGGCCGCTTGACGGAAGTGGATCTGGAGCATTTGGCTGAGGAGATCGAAGACTTGGCCAGGAGCGAACGAAGGGCCATCCGGTCCCAACTCAAACGGATGCTGCTCGATCTACTCAAGCAGCGGATCCAACCCGAGCGGGACGGATCGAGCTGGCAGGCATCGGTGGCGGATGCGCGGCAGGAGATTCTGGACGAACTCGCCGAGTCCCCCAGCCTTCGGCTGTACCTGGAGGAGCATCTCGCGGAAATATGCCGCCAGGCCGCGAAGCTGGCGACGATCGAGACCGGAATGCCGCTCGCGGATCTGCCTGAACGATGCCCCTACAGTCTGGAGCAACTCCTCCAGGAGGAGCTTTGACGGGCAGGCCCGGCGGCCTACCCTACAAGACTTCCAGCTCCTCTTCCAGCATCTGCTTCTGCGATAACTCCGCGTAATAGCCGCCGGCCTCCACTAACTCGGCGTGCGTGCCCTGCTCGACGATCTTACCGCGCTCCAGCACGACGATCCGGCCGGCCTGCCGCACCGTGCTCACGCGGTGCGAAATCAGGATCACCGTCCGGCCTTGCATCACGCCGGCGAGATGAGTCAGAATGCGCTCCTCCGTCATGGTGTCGACACTCGAAAGCGCGTCGTCGAGGATCAGAATTCGCGGGTCGGGCAGCAGGGCCCGGGCGATCGCGGTGCGTTGCTTCTGGCCGCCGGAAAGGGTGATGCCTCGTTCCCCGACCATGGTCTCGTAGCCCTTCGGAAAGCCCTCGATATCTCCCGCCAGGCCTGCCAGTTCGGCGGCTCGCCGGATCTGCTCGGGCGTCGCCTGCTCCACGCCGAAGGCGATGTTCTCCGCAATGGTGGCGCTGAACAGGAAGGTTTCCTGCGGCACGAAGCCGATATGCCGGCGCAGCTCCGCCGGGTCGGCCCGTCGAAGATCCACGCCGTCCACCAGCACCGCGCCCGCGGTCGGGTCCATCAGCCGGGGCACCAGTCCGACGAGCGTGGTTTTGCCCGATCCGGTGTGGCCGACCACGGCCACGCTGGAGCCGGCGGCGATCCGCAGATCGACGTTATCGAGCACAGGCCCGCTGCCGTAGTCCACGGTCACGCCGCGGAATTCGATTTCGCCGCGGACCTGGCGCAGCGGGGTGGGGTTCGGTGGCGCGCAGATGGCTGGGCGCTCGTGCAGGATCTGGTTGATGCGGTCGAGCGACGCCCTCCCGCGCTGCATCAGGTTCACCACCCATCCAAGCGCGATCATGGGCCAGACCAGCATGCCCATGTAGGTGTTGAACATGACGAAACTGCCCACTGAGATCCGTCCCAACATCACCTGCCGGCCGCCCACCCACAGGACCACCAGAAACGTCATCCCGATGAGGGCTTCAAGCAGCGGTTGGAACAGGCCTTGAATCCGCACCAGCCTGAGGTTCTGCGCGATGTAGCGGCGGTTCAATTCTTCGAAGCGCCGCAACTCCGCCTTCTCCTGGACGAAGGCGCGGATCATGCGCACGCCCGAAAGGTTCTCCTGCACGCGGCTGGAGATATCCGAGAACATGGCCTGGAGTTTCTCAAACCGGTCATGAATGCGGCGGCCGAAAAAGATCACGGCGAAGCTGACGGCCGGTGCGGGCAGCACCGCGAAGAACGCCAGCCGCCAATCCACGCGCAGCATGATCGCGATGGCCAGCGCGAAGGTCAGGCTGGTTTCGAACCAGTACATCACGCCCGGACCGAGCATCATGCGGACGGCGTTGAGATCGTTGGTGGCGCGCGCCATAATGTCGCCGGTGCGGGTGCGGCCGTAGTAGTCGGGCGAGAGCGCTATCAGGTGCCGGAAGAGGTCGTTGCGCAGGTCGAACTCGATGTCGCGGGAGATGCCGATGATGATCACCCGCATGCCGTACTGGAAGACGCCCTTGACGAGCGCTAACCCCAACAGGTAGGCGGCGAAGCGAATGAAAGCGGCGCTGGCGCGGTTCGCCTGGAAGGCGTCCACGGCGCCGCGGATCATCAGCGGCTGCGCGGCCTGAGCCAGATCCTTCAGCACCAGGCACAGCCCTCCGGCCGCCATGCCCCAACGGTAGCGCCACAGGTGCGATCTCAGGGTTGCGAAAGACTCCCACATCGGTCAAACCCCCAGCGGGCCGGCGATGGTCTTGAGCCATTCGAGGAGGAAGGTCTTGCGGCCCTCGCGGTTGCGCCACCACGAGCCGGGCTCGAAGAACGGGTCCGGCACGGCGACCACGCGCATTTTCGGGCCGCCGCCCATGCCGCGTTCGGCGGCAAGAAATAACCGGCGCGAGCGGGCCGTGTGATAGTTGCTTGTGACCAGGAGGAAGCTGCGGACGCTGCGGCGCCGCAAGTCTGTCAGCAGAGCGCCGGCTTCGTCCCGGGTGTTCAGCTCGGTGTGCGGAGCGGGAATGAACCAGGAGGCCGCATAGCCTTGCCGAACCGCGAACTGAATCGCGGCGTCGCATTCGTTGGCGCCGTAGAATCCGGGAGGCCCGCTGACCAGCACCGCCGGCACATACCCGTCCCGGGCCAGGTTAGCCCCCGCCACGATGCGGTCGCCGCGGTAATCGCCCGCCAGGACGACGGCGATATCGGCCTTGCCGGGGCCTTCGTCATAAATCAAAGCTTGGCCGAGAGCGGTGAGCCAGAGGGTGCGGGTAAGCACAAGGCCGGCCAGCAGAAGGAGCACTGCAATGAAAAGCTTGAAAGCAGGAGAACGGCGGACCGCCACGGACTATTTCTCGTCCGTCGAATTCTTCTGATCCAGATTGCCGACCGTTTTCAGCCGCTGGTACAGGCGCTCCACTTCCGCCTCGTCCTCAGGCCGGAGAATGCGGCCTCGGGGGAGGGGCGCCTGCTTGCGTTCGTCGCCGGGCGCCAATACTTCGCCCCAGTACTGCCGGTACGGAATCCCGTCGATGAGGGCATCCCGTGACAAACGGCGCAGGTGGCGCAGCAGGCTGTTACAAGAATCCAGGTCGCCCGGATAAACCAGGAGCAGGCGCGAATCGTCAAAGAGCGTGATTCGCACGATCAGCGGCGAAATCCAGCCGGTACGGTCCAGCCGGCGGATGTCCATCCAGGGGATGATCCGGCTACTCGTGGTGACGTAGCCCTCGTGGATCTCGATGGCCGGGCGCAGGGCCATGTAGAAGAGCAGCCCCGCCGTAAGCAGAAACAGTCCGGCGGGAATGAGGGCGGCATGCATCTGGATTCCGAGCCACCCGGACAATCCGGCGAACACCACGGCGCTGATTCCGAACCACCGGTAGTGTCGCGCGGGCAAGTAGCGAGTCATGGCGAAGCGGCCTTACTCTAAGACTACTCCCGAGCGCAGACCTCGTCAATGCGCTCGCACAAACCGGATGGCGCGCAGGGTGTAGTGGAGGCCACTCCAAATGGTGAAACCCGCGCAAACCCAAAGCATTGCGGACGAGAGCGCAATCCATACCGGGGCTGCGAGGATATTTCGAGCCAGCCAAACCACAGCCGTGGAAATCTGGACGAAGGTAGACACCTTTCCCCAAACGCTGGGCGGGAATTTTCTGTTCTTCGTTAACGCCAGGAAAGCCAGCACTCCAACCAGAATATAAAGGTCGCGGCCGAAGACCACGTACACGAACCACCAGGGAACGATCCCGGCGGAGCCGAGCGCCAGGAAGATCCCGCTGAGCAGGCACTTGTCCGCAATGGGATCGAGGTAGGCGCCCGACCGGGTGGCCAGACCGAAGCTGCGCGCCAGGGCTCCATCGACGATGTCCGTGACACCGGCGGCGACGAACAGCACCAACGCCATGAGGTGGTTGCCCCGCAGAATGTCGCCGATGATAAACGGTACCAGGGCAAGACGCAGGAGCGTAACGAGGTTGGCGATGTTCAACCAGAGCGGCATCTGCCTTTGAGTTTAGCGTGGCGTGGTGCGGGCCTCCCGACCTGCGTGGGCGGATTGCCGAACCGCACACAGAGGCCGGGAGGCCGCGCCACTGGCGTGGCGGATAAATGATGATGAGGACCCATGGCTGGGGCCAATCAGCTCGATACGACTTGCCCCACCATGGAGGACATTCTTTATGCTTTGACTATGTAGTCAAATGAGCGCCGGGATTGTCTCAAAATTCTTCACCTCGCCTGCACCGGCCGAGGGGATGCAGGCGTAAACCTTCGGAATCACATGAAATTGCTGGTGGTAGGCGTCGGCGATCCGGTCGCGGAATTTCGCGGCCGCCTCCTCGCGTAGCAGGGTGACGGTGCAGCCGCCGAATCCCCCGCCGGTCATTCGCGAACCCAGTACGCCTTCGATGCCAAGCGCGGCGCCCACCAGGAAGTCGAGTTCGGCACAGCTCACTTCGTAGTCATGCTGCAGGCTGCGATGCGACTCTACCATCAGCCGGCCCATGAGTTCGAGATCGCCGCTCGAACTGGCTTCGACGAAGCGATTGACGCGGGCGTCTTCGCTGACGATGTGGCGTGCGCGGCGGGCGACCGCTTTGGGCATGCGGTCGGCGGCTTGCGCCACTTGCTCGGGCGTGGCCTCGCGCAGACTTTCGACACCCAGCGCCGCGGCTGCCGCGGCGCACTCGGCGACGCGCTCCTGGTAGGCCGAACCGGCCAAGGCATGCTTCACCATGCTATTGACGGCGATGAACGTGACCCCCTCGGGCAGGGGTACCAGGCGGTGACCCAGGCTGCGGCAATCGATCTCGACGGCCGAGTGCTCGCGGCCGAAGACCGAAATGTACTGGTCCATGATGCCGCACGGCATGCCGGCGAAATTCCGCTCGGCACGCTGGCAGAGGCGGGCCAGTTGGAGGGGGTCGATGGAGCGCCCGTTCAGAAAGGCAAGGGCGGAGGAGACCTCCAGGGCAGCCGACGAACTCAGGCCCGCACCTTCGGGCACCGTGCTGCGGATCAGCAGGTTGGCCGGCTCGATCGGGATCCCTTGGGCCAGCAGTTCCCGCGCGACCCCGATCGGGTAGTCGCTCCAGTGGCCGGCCCGGGGCAGCGACGCGATGCCGGCGGCATCGAACTCACGCAGTTCCCGCCGGTCTTCCGAGTAGATGCGGAGCTTGCCGCCGGACGAGGGTGCAGCGGCTACATAGGTGGCCAACTGCAGTGCGACCGGGAGAACGAAGCCCAAATTATAGTCGGTATGCTCGCCGATCAGGTTGACGCGCCCGGGCGCGCGGAAGACACGGACGGCCTTGGCCCCGCCGAAGCGTTCGCGGAAAGCTTCGATCATGACTGGCGGCGCACTGCGCGCCAGGCCAGCGCCAGCAGGAAACCGCCGAAGGCCAGCATCACCAGACCGCAATACAGGTTGACATTGGCCTCGGTCAGCGCGGCGCGTTCGCTGGGCGTGAAGATGCCCATGCCCACCAGAATGAGGCCGAGCAGCACGAAAAACGATCCCGAGGGAATTCTTAAGTCCATCATGTCAGGCGAACCAGAAATTCAGAAAGAGGGCCAGCAGCCCGATGGCGATGGCCAGCGGCACCGGGCGCTTGTACCAGCTTACGCCCTCGTCGTGTTTGAGCGGCGTCAGGCTGTAGACCAGGCCGACCAGTTCCTTTTCGGGCCGCGCTTCGCTGGCGAGACTGATGGCGATGGTCATCACGAAGCAGACGGTCCAGGCCGAGATCGCGATCCAGAAATTCTGGGCCATCGAAGAGGGGAACTGGTGCAGGACCGCGACCCATCCACCCTTGCCCTCGGCGACCGTGAGGCCGTGCGTAAGCGCCGCGGCGCAGGTGCCGCTCAGCAGGCCGAAGAATGCTCCGTGGCCGGTGGCGCGCTTCCAGAACATGCCCAGCAGAAAGGTGCCGAACAGGGGCGCATTCACGAAGCTGAAGACCAGTTGCAGCAGGTCGTTGATGCTGTTGTACGATTGCGCCAGGTAGGCCGTGCCGATGGAGAGAGCCACGCCGGCGATGGTGGTGACGCGGCCCACGGAGAGGTAGTGGTGGTCGGGCTTTCCGGGACGGATGTAGCTCTGATAGATGTCGTACGTGAAGACCGTGTTGAATGCGGTGACGTTGCCGGCCATGCCGGACATAAAGGAAGCCATCAGCCCGGTGAGCCCCACGCCGAGCATACCGGCGGGGTAGAACTTGCCCATCAGGGTAGTCAGCACCTGGTCGTAATCGGGAAGGCCGTTCTCCTTCATCGGCAGGTGATAGCCAACGCCCATCTGGGATAGGGCCAGGGCGGCAATGCCGGGCACAATCACGATAAACGGCATCATCATCTTGGGCAGCGCCGCGATTACCGGCGTGCGCCGCGAGGCTGACATGGAATTGGCCGCCATGGCGCGCTGGATCACCAGGAAGTCGGTACACCAATAGCCGAACGACATCACGAAGCCCAGGCCTGCTACCAGCCCGAAGACCTCGATCCCCATGGGGTTATCGGCGGTGTGCGCCAGGTACCTCCAACTGTGCACCATGACCTCGCCGGAGTGGCCGGTGGGCAGGGTCATGGCGCGGAGGCGCTCGGACATGCCTGACCACCCGCCGGCCTTGAGCACCGCCATAATGGCCAGCGGAGAGAAGCCGAAAACAATCAGAAAGAACTGCAGGACTTCATTGTAGATGGCGCTGGTGAGGCCGCCCAAAAACGTGTAAGCCAGTACGATGGCGGCCGAGCAGAGCACCGAGGTGGTGAAACTCCAGCCAAGCACCAACTTCAGCAGGAGGCCGAGCGCATACATCGAGATGCCCGAGGAAAAGACGGTCATGCCGGCAAAGCTCAGGGCATTGAGGCCGCGCGTCTTTTCGTCGAAGCGCAGCTTGAGATACTCTGGAACGGAGCGGGCGCGGCTGCCATAATAGAACGGCATCATGAACAGGCCCACGAAGATCATGGCCGGCACCGCACCCACCCAGTAGAAGTGTGCGGTAATGATGCCGTATTTGGCCCCATTGCCGGACATGCCGACCAGTTCCTGCGCGCCCAGATTCGCCGCCAGGAAGGCGAGGCTGGTGATCCAGACGGGGACAGAGTGGCCGGAGGTGAGGAAATCGCTGCTGGTGGAGATCTTCCGGCGAAGCATCCAGCCGATGCCCAGGACGAAGAGAAAATAGAGGGCGAGGATGACGTAGTCGATGGCGGCCAGTTTCAAAAATGGACCTCTGACTCGGACGTAGTTTCCGAACGGGAACAACGAGAATAGCACAGAGGGAAGCCAGGCTCGCGGCAGTTTGTCCGGGTTGGTGACCACGGATAACCCTCCGACCCGCCCAGCCGGTGTAACGTCCACCGCCCATCACGCCGAGGGCCTTGCCGGTATCCATCAGGAGGACGCCAGCCTTGCCGAGAACATCGCTGTCGTCGTGCAGGAGGCGGCGCCCGGGAGCAGGTCCGGCGAGCCGCCGAGCCGGCGGGCCTGTGACGGACGATATCGAAGGCTTTCCGAAAGGCTACGAGACCATGGTCGGGGAACGCGGCATCACCCTTTCCGGCGGCCAGAAGCGACGCACGGCCATTCGCCCGGGCCCTGCTTGCGCGATCCGCGAATTCTGATCCTGGACGAGGCGCTTTCCTGACCCTACGACGCTGATCATTATTGATGAGGCGGATCGTCTCCGAATAGGTAGCCTTGAACAGGTACGCGCCATATTCGATGCCAGTGAAATTGGCGTCGTACTGATCGGCATGCCCGGCCTCGAAAAACGCTTGGCACGGTACGCACAGTTCTACTCCAGGATCGGGTTCGTACATGAGTTTCGCCCATTGGGAACGGCTGAAATCCGTCGGTTGCTAGCTCAACGATGGGCACCAGCGGGAGTACATTTACCGGAGCAGCCATGGGCCGAAGATGCGACCGTGGCCATCATCCGCATCAATGGCGGCAACTTCCGCTTGCTGAATCGTCTCCTCACTCAGACGGAGAGAATTCTTGAAATCAATTCGTTGCGAGAAGTCAACAAAGAGGTAGTCGATGCGGCACGGGAGAGCCTGGTGATCGGGCAGGCTTGATCAACTCTACACTGCGCCGTTGATCGTGAGTTCAGGTGGATCGCCGGGCAACGCAGCGGGCGCTCAGCCTCCCATTGCATGCCGTCACCCATGTTGTATACTGAACCGTATGGCTCAGTATGGCCAAACCCACTTCGATGCCTCGTTCGGCGCGCTCTCGGACGCCACCCGACGCGGAGTTCTGGAGCAACTCGGGCGTGCGGACGCTTCGATCACAGCCCTTGCCGAGAGGTTCCACATGACCCTTACGGGCATGAAGAAACATGTAGGCGTCTTAGAGCAAGCGGGGCTCGTCAGCACAGAGAAGGTTGGGCGCGTGCGGACCTGCAAGCTCGGGCCGCGCGGACTGGAAGAAGAGGCGGCATGGATCGAGAGGTATCGCCAGCTCTGGGCCGCGCGCTTCGACGAGTTGGACATTGTTGTCGAGGAATTGAAACGGAAGGAGAAAGCAAATGGACGTAAGAAGAGAAAGTGAGGCCACCCCCACGAAGAACCGCACGGGGGTGGAGCGGAAGTCCGAGCGCGAACTCGTCGTCACACGCACCGTCAACGCGCCTGCGCGCCTCGTGTTCGAGGCGTGGACCAAGGCAGAACTATTCAGGAGGTGGTGGGTACCAAAATCGTACGGGCTGACCCTGCTTTCCTGCGAAATGGATGTTCGCGTTGGGGGGCAGTATCGTTTGGTGTTTCGCCACGAAGATTCGACGATGGAGTTCTTCGGCACGTACCTCGAAGTGACACCGCACTCGCGCCTCGTTTGGACCAACGAGGAAGGTGACAACGGCAAGACCGTCACCACGGTGACCTTCGATGAAAACGCAGGCAAGACGTTGTTGGTCGTGCACGATCGCTATCCCTCGAAGGAAGCGCTTGACTCCGGATCGACGGGCGCGATGCCCGAGGCGCTCGACCAACTCGACGAGCTTCTCGCCAGCCTGGGATCAACTACGGAGACAAAATGACGCAGCCAATCCATCAAACAAACGCTTCCGGTCGGCGACAGAACGGGCGGCGTTCAGCAGTGCGGAAGACAGCTTTCCTTTTAGTGACGCTCGTTACGACTGACGTGTCGGCGCAGCAGAAGCCAACGACGGGCTACGCGCCAGTCAATGGAATCAACATGTACTACGAAGTCCACGGCGGCGGCGAACCGGTGGTGTTGCTTCACGGCGCGTTCATGACCATCACCAACAACTGGGCCGGGTGGATCAGCGAGCTCTCCAAAACACGGAAAGTCATTGCCGTCGAAATGCAAGGTCACGGCCGCACGGCGGACGTCCCACGAGATATCACCTACGAAAACCTCGCCGACGACGTGGCCGCACTGCTCAATTATCTCAAGATCCCGCGAGCGGACCTTATCGGCTACAGCATGGGCGGAGCCGTGGCGATGCAGTGTGCGATCCGCCATCCGGACAAAGTGCGAAGGGCAGTCATCATTTCGTCCACGTTCCGCCGTGACGGCATGATCGCGGAAGCGCTCGAAGCTATCCCGAAACTCACGGCGGACGCTTTCAAAGGCTCGCCCATTGAGGCCGAGTACAAGAAGCTGAGTCCGACTCCGGACGACTTTCCGAACTTCGTCCAGCGAATCGTCGCCACGGCCTCGAAAGAGTACGACTTCGGAGCCGACAAGCTTAAGGCCACCACGACGCCCATGTTTTTCATCCACGGCGACGCTGACGGCGTGCGGCTCGCGCACGTCGCGGAGATGTTTCGCCTAAAGGGTGGCGAGATCCACGGCGACATGAAGCCGCGCTCCGCGTCGCGATTGGCCATCTTGCCCGACACCACCCACGTGACACTGATGCAGCGTATACCCATCATCGTCCCAATGGTGAACGGCTTTCTCGACGCCAAGCCGTAGCCGTGCTACGGCTCGCGCCGTTTACCGAACGCGAAATTCGTACCGCACTCAACACGACCGTCCGGCTGATCGAAACTGCACCAACGAAAGTTCCTCCTCCTGCTTCGAGCCGCTTACGTGAAAGCAGTAAAGAACGATCAGTCGCCTGGTGTCGAGAAACCAGTACTCTCTCGGGGTGGCGTAAACTGTATCATTGCTCAAACGTTCGTTTCTGCAACGAATAGGCGAAGCCCTCGTTTCTGTGGATATCGGCATTGCAGAAACCTATTGCTCAATGTAAAGTAATGGCAATACATTATTGCAATGCTTATAGGCTACGCCCGAGTCTCAACCAATGATCAGGAGACCGCCACACAAGTGGCGGCTTTGAAGGCGGCCGGATGTGAGCGGATTTATCGCGAGAAGGCTTCCGGGGGACGGTGGGATCGGCCGGAACTCCACCCGCTCCTCGATCAACTCCGCAAACGAGACGTGCTTGTGGTGTGGAAGCTCGACCGGCTGTCCCGCTCGCTGCGTGATGTGCTCACGATCATGGAACGGCTGGGTGAAGCCGAAGCTGGCTTCCGGAGCCTGACCGAGGCGATCGACACCACAACGCCGGCAGGACGGATGATGCTGCAGATGGTCGGGGCCTTTGCCGAATTCGAAAGGTCCATGCTGCGCGAACGAACAAAGGCAGGTTTGGATTCCGCCCGGCGGGAAGGACGCATTGGCGGGCGTCGCCCAAAACTGACCCCTCAACAGCAGGCCGAGATCACTCGGATGGTGTCCAGGGGTGAGAAAACGGCTGCGGATGCCGCAAGGCTGTTCAAGATCCATCCCGCTACAGTGTCACGCCTACTGTCACAGGCACGCCTGGCGGCGGCCAAGGAAGCAAAGGATCGGCCGAGATCGAAGACCGCCTATGCCAAATAGCGCTGAAATTTTTGTGCCAAATAATTCCGAAAGTGACACGCTGGTGCAGTTTGACGAGTGCGGCGCGGGCCTGGCGCAAGCGGCGATAGTTTCCGCCCACTGGCGGAGGTGACCGAGTTCGCCGGACGGCAGGGTGGGCAGGCGGGTCTTACCGTGTTCGGACCAGGAAATCACGCGGGAGGAGTGGAGTGGCCCTTGGTCGCAGGCGCAGTGACAGGAGGGCTTGCCGGCGCACCCCGTCCCCGGCCGCCGGTGGATCTCTACCGGCAGGAATGCGTTAATCTACTGTCTGAATCACAGGACGGCGTTGAGAGGCGGCGTTGACGGGTGGACTGGGGAAGCCCCGACGATGCCCGCACCTCCAGCGTAGCGGGTAGGCGGACCGTGATCGATTCCGCGCTCGCTGCCGGCCCTTCGATCCGTTGCAGCAGAATTTCCGCCGCGCGGAAGCCGATTTGATAGGCCGGCTGAACCACCGTGGTGATCGCAGGCTTGAACAGATCGTCTACCGTCAATGCATCGAACGTCACGAAGCCCATGTCATCGGGGGTATCGAGGCCGCAGTCGCGAAAAGCGCGCAGGACGCCCAACCCGGTTGGGCCGTTGGTGGCGAAGATCGCCTCCGGCCGCGATGCCGGGTCGCGCAACCGTTCGCGGCACATGGCGCCAACATCTTCCGGCCGGTTGTTTCCGGTCCAGATCAGCCCGGGATCAAACGCCAGGGCGGCGCGCTGTAAGGACTGCTTGTAGCCCAAGAGCCGCTGCCGCTCGTTCTTTAGCGTCTGAGGCCCGGTCACGATCGCGATGCGGCGATGGCCCATCTCGATCAGGTGGTCCACACCTAACTCGGCGGCCGAAGTGTCCTCCACCGATACCGAATCGACTGGCACCCGGTCCGGAATGCGGTCGAGGCAGACCAGCCGCATGCCCGAGCTGATCATTCGCGAAATCTGGTTCACCGGCGTCGGCGCCGCCGCAATCACCATCAGAATGCCTTCCACGCGTTGCGAGCGCAAGAGGGAAAGAAGCTCCTTCTGCCGGTCGCCATCCTCGTCCGAGTTCACCGCAATCAGAGAGTAGCCGCGCTCGCGGGCGGCGAACTCCGCCCCCCGGATGACCTGCGGGTAGAACGAAATCGTCATGTCGGGCACGATGATGCCGAGGGTGCGGGTCTTGCTGGTCTTCAGACTGCGCGCCACGTGATTCGGGTGATAGTCGAGTTCGCGGATCGCCTCATGAACCTTGCGGCGGAGTTGCTCGCTGACCGGCACCGAACCGTTGATCACGTGCGACACCGTCCCGACCGCCACACCGGCCAGATCGGCCACTTCCTTGATGGTTGGCATGTAATTTCAGGCCAGGCAAGCCATCGCCTGTCACCCTATAGATCTTTGATTCGAATGTTGCGTGACTCAATCTTCATGGGACCGGTGGTCCGGTGGAGCTGGATGCCGATGAGGCCGTCCATCTTCCGCCCTGCTTTGTCGTCGTCGATGAGCTGGCTCATCACATGGCCGTTGATCAGTTGGACGATCACGTTGCCGCGGGCGATGATATCGATGTCATTCCAGTCCATGATTTTGATAAAGCCTTGCAACTCGGCGTTGTCGCCGACGGACGCGATGTTGGCCGGCTTCCCGCCGTCTCCAACGTAGTTGAACTGGCCGCGCATTGCCAGGAAACCGCGGGCACGCTCCTCGTAGACTTGGCCGGTATACCGCTGTTGCGCGTCGATATCGAACTGGTAGCCCTTCATGACCCATCTCGCGACATCTGGCAACTCCACGCTCCGGTACTGGATTCCGCTGTTGCCTGTGCCCGCGCCCGTCAGCCGGTACTGCATCTTGAGCTCGAAATCGGCCGGCTTGCCGTCGCGCCAGACGCAGAAGATGTTCTGCTTGGGCTGGTGATCGGCCGTGGTCTCGCCGGCGATCGCGCCGTTCTCGACCTTCCAGAAATCCGGATCGCAATCCCAGCCCTTGAGGCTCTGGCCGTCGAAGATGGGCCGGAATCCGGTCTCTTCGATGGGGGGGATCATGGGGCCCATCCCACGTCCACCGCCGCGGCCCCCGGGTCCGCGGCCCGCGGGAGGTTGTTGGGCGATCACGATGGCTACGGCCAGAAAAACAGCACAGCCAAGAATGGCCATGAAACTCATCCTATGCATTTTGGTGCCTCCTTCGGACTTTAACCCAGCTTCGATTGGCCGCCGAGGCCAGTACGGCATCCGTGACGTCGTCCGTCAACATGCCGTCCCGGAACGTGGGCGGCGAGGACCTCCCTTCGGCGACGGCCTGCAGGAAATCCGCGGCCTGGTGAATGAACGTATGCTCGTACCCGATTTGCAGTCCGGGCACCCACCAGTGCGACATGTAGGGATGGTCGCGATCGGTAATGTGCAGGCTCCGCCAACCGCGGACCTGGCCCTCATCGCGGTGGTCGAAATACTGCAACCGGTGCAGGTCGTGCAGGTCCCACATGATGGAGGCGTGCTCGCCGTTGATTTCCAGGGTGTACAACGCCTTGTGGCCGCGAGCGTAGCGAGTGGCCTCGAAGTTGGCCAGCGAGCCGTTCCGGAAACGCGCCAGAAATAGGCTGGCGTCGTCGATGCCTACCGGTTCCACCTTGCCGGTGAGGTTATGCTTGCGGCTCTTGATGAAGGTCTCGGTGAGGGCGGAAACTTCATCGATGGAGCCGTTGAGCCACAGGGCGGTGTCGATGCAGTG